>Ga0206941_10046_pt1 | contig 35014 bp, 30 predicted proteins | sample Alteio_BWOrgHeat_9_FD_153251 | JGI IMG/M metagenome (GOLD analysis project Ga0206941, IMG submission 153251) | Enriched cells from forest soil in Barre Woods Harvard Forest LTER site, Petersham, Massachusetts, United States -... | ecosystem: Environmental > Terrestrial > Soil > Temperate forest >...
AATTCAGCCGGGACAGCTGGGTGTAGTGCCTGACCACATCGAGTTCAGAGACTTCCGGCAAATGGGGTTTGTCCTGACGTAAAAAATGCGCCGGCAGATCAGGTGTCTCAGTGCGGGGTTGTGGAACCTGAGACTGTGCCATGCGTCCGGACTGTGACAGGTCAAAAATGAGCTTAGAGGCTGTGTTGTCGTGGATATCAGGCATGCACATGTCCTTTGGTGGTCAATGCGGCAGAATTCTTGCAAATATTATTGATCTTTTTAACCGCTATCTCGCCAAAACATCACTCAGCGCATCCCCGCCTGCCAACAGAACCAGAGCGCGCACCATCATCCGCCATCTGTCAGATCTCGAGCACAGTGCCACGCCGCCTGCCTGGGATGAAATTTATGCCTTTCTTCACCAGACTTCGCGGGAAATACGCCGGGAAATGAAGAAAAACAAAGAAGAGATCACACAAAATCCGGAGGATGATTTTTTCAAACGGCTGGAGATGGCCTGTTCCCGCGAAAAAATGCTCATCGAGCCGCCACTGTCACCCGTGCTGTCCCCCCGCGCCCGCTCTCTGACACCGCCGCCGCCAGGCTGTCTCACCACCTTCACACCGGACATCCGGCTTGGCAGCAATCTGGTCGGCACTTATGTGCGGCCCACAGTGAGCTTTATCACGGCTGCAGCACAGAACTTTGCGGGATACACCAGCTCATTTTTTTATTCCGCAGAAAACACTGCAGAAGATCTTCCTGAATCCAGAGAACCCGGAAGAAACCACTCACATTGATGGCCTGCATTCAAAAAAATTATCCTGCAGCAAGCCTCAGCCGGTAACTTTCATTTCGATCCGGTGTCTGAGACCGGCGAACCACTTCACCACCGCCAAAGAAACTGCAGAATTTCTGCCGGGGTGTCCGCTCCCGCGCCTCCACAAACGCCGCATTTTCAGGCGTGTTAAAAAATCGATGGGAATGCGCCGCCCGGCGGTTGCCGATAAAAGTCGCATGCCGGACAGTTTCAGGAACAGGTTCTGTCGGCAATGGCAGAACATCCATCAATTCTGCCTCTTTTGCGCTGGGATTTTTTATAAACTTATTAAAATTATACAGAAGAGAACAGTTAGTCAGATTGGCAAAGAAAATCCCCGCTGAAATAACAGGATCACTCAGGTCAATACGGGGCGTGGGTATCAATAAAGCGATGAGCCATGATGCTGCCTGCATCACGCCCTGAAGGACCCCTAAGGCCGGACTCAACTCATACATATTAAGCACCAGCTGAATATTGGCAACCACACTGTAAATGACAAGCGGCAGGGATAAGTTCTGAAACAACTGCGGCAGACTCATCAATAGCGCCGCCCCGGAGAACGCATAGGCGGAAGTCACTGCTGCAGTCGCCGCCAATAAGCTGAGCCCAGGCACAGGCAGGCCTGACCAGTGAGACAATGGTCTGATCAGTGTATTCACAGGGGAGGCCATGCAGTTTAAAAAGGCTGTGACCATCGGCAGACTGAAGGCAAACACAGCCGGCATAAATAAAAAATCAAAATATAATGGCACCGCCGTCAATGCCAGCAGAGCCCCTGCACTCAGCAGAAGCGCCCCCACTTTTTTGATGCTCAGAGTTCCGTTTATATACTGAGAATATCCATCCAGAAAGATCTCATTCACCTGCTTTAGGAATTGTTTTGCCAGATAAACCAGTCCGTCTGTCAGAAACAAAATGGCGCTGTTTATGATGGCAACCACGCCTTTGACCGGAGAAAGCAATTTTCGGGTGGCTAAAACAGGATACAAATTTCCCGTTGCGAGTGCCTCGCGATACTGAAAATCATCCAAAAATTCTTCGCCAAACAGGCGCAGCATCATTTCCCGCCAGTCCTGAACAAAGCCTTTCACGAAGCTGGTTTCTGATTCATGCGCATAAAGACAGGCCACCCGTTCACGGATCAACTCCTCCTGTCTGGCGGCCAGTGTCTGCGCCAGATTTAAAAAAGGACCGTAATACTGCCCAAAAGCGGTTTTTTCTTCCTCGCTTTCAAGGAACCGAAATTCTGTTCGGAGTGCCTCATGCGTTCTTTCTATGTCATCCAGCGCCTGACCGTCAAATGCAGTGGAAGGGATGTCCATTTCCGCCACGGCATAATATTGCATGATGTCATCCTGCCAGATTTTTTCTTCATCGCCTGCCATCTGATCCTTCAAACGTTCATAGGCATTTTTGATATTGTTAAAATTTTCTCCGGCGCGGGGATTGTTGGGATCTTTATCGGGATGATGTTTGAGCGATAATTCTATGAATTTATTTCGCAGAAATCTGGGTTGCTCTTCTCTCGAAACAGCCTGAATATCTTCGCGAAAAAGTCCCAATTGCTCTAAGTCTGTATGACTCAATATTGGCATAATAATGATCAAGACCCATAATGTGCTTAATAATTAACCTATATCAACATGGCTTTAACATGCCACCAACCTCCTTGCCACAGCGCAACACTGATCTGCCATACCCGGGAAGAAGACCTAAAACGCCGTCCCCTCTTTCAAAGGTGCCAGCCCCAGATGCAGGGCAAGTGTCTGACCGATATCTGCAAACGTCTTACGCTTTCCAATGGAACCCGGCACCACACTTGGGCCAAACAACAACACCGGAATATTCTCCCGGGTGTGATCAGATCCAGGCCAGGTCGGATCACAGCCATGATCCGCCGTGATGACCGCCACATCGCCAGGCCGCATCCATTTCAGGCATTTCTGCAGCTGCCGGTCAAATACTTCAAGCGCCAGTGCATACCCTGTCACATCTCTGCGATGCCCATAGAGCATGTCAAAATCCACCAGATTGACAAATACCAGACTGCGGGAGGGGGCAGACTGCATTTCCTGCAAAAACGTCTCAAACAAAGCCACATTCCCATCTGCTTTGATGGTTTTGGTGATACCACGATGTGCAAAAATATCCGCCACTTTGCCAATCGCAATGACCTCTCCGCCCACTGAAACCAAATCATCCAGCAAAGTCGGCGCCGGAGGAGAGACGGAATAATCTCTGCGATTGCCGGTGCGGTAATACCCCCCCCGCCTCTCCCAGAAAAGGCCGCGCAATGACCCGGCCAATCTGGTATTCATCCACCAGACGACGGGCTGACTGGCAAATGTCATAGAGACGGTCCAGCCCGAAACTTTTCTCATGGGCTGCAATCTGAAATACGCTGTCTGCGGAGGTATAAACAATCGGCCGGCCTGTTTTTTGATGTTCCTCGCCCAGTTTTTGAATAATGTCAGTGCCGGACGCATGACAGTTACCGAGCACACCCGGCAGCTGATTCTCTTCAATGAAGGCCTCAAGCAGCTTATCCGGAAAGGTGGGCGATTCACCTGAAAAATAACCCCATTCTGTATGCAGCGGCACGCCTGTCATTTCCCAGTGACCACTCGGCGTGTCTTTGCCGGGACTGATTTCTGCAGCACAGCCGTATTTGGCAAGGACAGATCCTGTCACAGGCGGCAGACCCTCCACAGCCTGTCCCCCACTGATTTTCGCGGCTTCTCCAAGACCGAGACGCAGCAGATTGGGAATGTGCAAAGGACCACTGCGCACACCGGGTTTGTCTGCTTTGCCGGCAGCACACCACTCCGCAATATGGCGGAAAGTATCCGCACCCACATCCGCAGAAGGTGCATCTTCAGTGGCACCAATCCCGAATGAATCCAGCAAAATAATAAATGCCCGCGGCATCATCGTCTCTCCTGAACTAACTTTGCGCTTTGCAGAAACTTTCCTTCAATACCCATGTGATCGCAATGCTGAGTAAAAAGGCTGCGGGCATGATCCACATCGCCAGCATAAAATCTGCCGAAGAGTATTCAGGGAAAGTACTTCCCTGTACCGGCGGCACCGCATGCAGTGACATAATCCAGCCAAAAAGAGGCTGAAAAATTGCACCGCTCAGCATAATGGTGATCGAATCCACGCTGATGGCGGTGCTGGTCAGTGCCAGCGGGTTCAACTCAGCAATCAGAGGATAGCTCAGCACCTGGGAACTTGTGACAAAGCCAATCAGGAAAAAAAAGCAGCATCAATGCGTTCAGCGACAGATTCGGAACACACATCAGCACCAGCATCACACCGAGCGACACCAAAGCGCCCAGCAACATCGGCAGCACCCGCCGGCCTAAATGATCCGAAAACCAGCCAAATGCAGGAGACCCAATAATCACCCCCACAAAAAAGAGGGTTGTGGTCAGTGATGCCTCCACCCGGTGGATATGATGCACCTGCACCAGAAAATGAATACCCCACAAAGCGCCGAGCAGAAAAACCGGCAAGTTCATCAAAGACGTATATAGCCCCCCCAGCCAGTTCTGTGGGTTGCCCAGCACCTGAGAGAGACAACGCCAAAATCCAAGCGCCTGCAGATGTCTTTTATCTGCTATAGCATTACCCTGAGTGCCCGGGGGACGATCCGTCACAAACAGAAAAATAACCCCGGCCACGATCACGCCAAGAACCCCATCCAGAAGAACGGCATGTCGCCATCCGATCGCATCTGCAAGGAGGGCCAGAGGCGTCTGAGCCACGAGCCCGCCCAACATTGCCATGGTCACCACCACCCCCATCACAAAAGCCATTTTACTGGACGGAAACCAGCGGGAGGCAAGACGGACACAGCTCAGAAAGCAAAACGCAGCACCTGTTCCGACAAGAAACCGGCCTGTTGCGGCCATGGTCAGATGGGAAGCTGCGCCAAACATAAAAGTACCAAGTGTTGCCAGACTGACGGCCATTAACAACAGACGCCGGGTTGAAAACCGATCCAGCAGAATGCCTGCCGGAAAAAGAAACAGTGCATTGGCATAAAAAAACATCGAGGCCAGCTGCCCAAGGCCTGCCGCTCCCAGCCCAAAATCCTGCATCAGCTGAACATCTATGGCATTGAAAAGATTAAGCTGAATAAAAACATAGAAGAAAAAAAAGGAAGCCGACAGTGTGACAAGCCAGCCACGTCGATGGGATATTACATGCTCCGACATTCTTTATTCTCCTGATAACATCCTGGGCAATTATTAGCATCCGTCATTGCGAGGCCGCGGCCTGACGCTTCGCGGCCTCGCAATGACGAAGGCTATTATTAATTGGATCACCTTCTACCACAGGGCTGTCCCGATAACCAGTTTACCGGGGGACTGACCCCCGCAAAGCATAATCGATTTTCCCCTGACTCGCCGCAGAATTTGGGCATATTTAATGCATTCTGTGCTGTCAGATGACATATAATAGCTTATGATCTTCATTTAGCCCCAAGGTGCGCACCGCTTGACCGAAGGTATCGAAGTGAAGGCAAGCCCTGAAAAAGAAAATGCTGCACAGATATTGATTGCAGGGGAAGTCATCGCCCATGCACTGGCATACAATTTTTATCCAAAAGTACAGGATGAGACGCTGATTCTTCAGGACTCGCACTCGGCTGGTCTCAGCTACACCGTTCGCTTAATCCCCACAGCACACAAAGGACTTGTCCCTATTCTGATAACACCTCTTCATGCTGAAGGGCGAAACATTCATCTCACATTCCGCGGCACCAAACTGGATAACAGCCTTAAACGGGGACTCGACCCCAGTGGCACGGGCAGCACAGATTTTGCCGAAGAATCCGACAAAATCATCACTGCTTTGCTTGATGCTGTTGCGGAACAATATGCCCACTCACAGCAGAAAATCACACTGACGCTGTCAGGGCATGGTTTGGGAGGCGCCGATGCACAACGCTCTATGGCAGGACTGCTGCACGCCATCAACGAAGGATTTCTTCACAGTGAAAAAATTGGCTGCATCCAGCTTCTGGGTTATCAATCAGCCGGGATTGATGCCCGAACAGACGCCATTGCGAGTTTCTGTGTGGATCAGCTGCTTTTCAGCAACAAACTGCCCCGCTTAAAATGTTTCTGGTATCACTTCGCAGATGACATGATACAGCAGTCCGGCGACACCAATATTTTCGCAGCAAGGGAAGACACCGTTGAAACGCATCTCATCAAAGTGTTCGCGCACACTGAAAACGAACAGCCCCTCGTTGAATTTAAATATCGATCCCTGAAGGAAATCGTCAATCCACTCAACATCCGGTCCCACTTTGATCTGATGGTCCGGGCACACCGTGACAAAACCTTCATCAACGATCCCGAACGGATTGAGTACTACACCAACCTTGACGGACAGGGCAGCATCATCCGCGGAAAACTTCAGAAAAAATCAAGAACGCTTCAGGTGCTGCAGAGAACGTCGCATTTTTTCAGCTGGTTTTTAAAATTAAGGCTGACCGATCCCGCCCCCCGTCTGCCTTCTGACACACTCGCTGAACAGGCAGGCACCGCGCTTCGGACACTCGATGCGCTGAGTTATTCAGTCACTGTCCCTGAGGCACCCGCAAATCCTCTTTTACAGCATCCCTGCCTCTACAACCCGGCAGATCCCTGCTTTGACAGGATCGTAAAAAAAGCCCGGGAAAGACTGCGCCCGGGTCCTGACGGGAAAATTCCACCGGATCAGCTCACCCGCTTTCTGGATGGAGATACTGCCCACCTGCCGGATCATTTAAATGAGGAGATTCAACAGATCTTCGCAAATCTTCCTGTCAGGCATATTTTCACAGACATTGACGACATAACCCAGTCTGACAACAATATTCATAAGTTTATTTATGAGCAGGGAAAACAATTTCAGCCACTGACTGTTTTGTTTGACTCTCATCGAAACTTAAGACTGATACTGCACCCTTCTGTCCGGGACTTTATGCAGCAATGCAACATTGACAGCATCACAGCAGATGCCATTGTCAGCATGCTGGAGATACTGACAAAAACAGCGCTCGAACTGATCTGCCGTCCTGATAACTTTCTGCAGGACTGGCTGTGTGACCCGGATACATTTGATCTCGCCCGGATTTATCCCACCCAAAAACAACAGACAGAGGCGATGCCGGATATTTTAAAAGCGATTCTCTCGATTCTGACACCCACCATTCACGGGCTTCATAAAGATTTTTTTGACAACCTGATGCGTCTGATGATGGCATTCACTGAAACGGGTATCGGTCCCATCAGGGAAGCAATTGTCAGTGGGTATATTGCGTTTCATTACCCGGAGGAAAATGAAGAGAAAGAGGAAAAAGAATATATTACCGGAAAAACTGTTTCTCACTTTTCATTTTTTCAGGAAAAAAAACAAAGCGACACCCACAACCTCTCCCCCTCTCCCGGCGTGCTTTTTACGCTGGGAGAGGGGAGAAGAAGTGAAGTCAATGACAAACCACCCCATTCAACGTCATCGAAACGAGGGGATTGTCTCCCACCGCAAGTGGCACCGTGTCTGAGATAAACCCACCCAGGGTAAACTGTGTCCCCCAAAGGCTGCCAGTAAAACTTCCCTTGCTGCCTGTAAATGAGGATGTCTGCATTCCAAAATTTCCCCAGAAATTCTGCATGAATGGATTTTTCATCTCAAAATTGCCGCTCAGAGAAATCTGGCCATTGTTGTTTGGAAAGCCCTGCAAAGAAACAGTCACAGCAAACATATCCACCGGCACCACCCCGCCCCAGTCAGACTTTTGTGTCACTTTGGAGGAGGTGATCGTGCAGGACATACCAGGTGTGCTTCCCTGATACTGATAGCTCGCAGTCACACTGGTGGTGAGGTTTTGCTGAATCGTCACAGCCGATCCGCTCAGGGTGCCTGTGCAGATACCTGAAAGACCACCGCCTGCAGGAATGCCTGCCTCTGAAGCAAGCTTCAGCGTATGCGCACCTGTTGTCAGTGTTTTTGAAAGACCGGTGCTGACAGTAAAAGCAGTTCCCCCTGCGCCATCCACCGTCAGTGTGTCCACCGCTGCATTACACTTCACATCCGAAGTACTGGAGGGACTCAGTTTCAGCGTACCTGTCTGAGGCGGGGGTGTCGCTGTAAAACTGTAAGTCGCCGTGAGTGTTCCCGGCACACTGACCGCACTGAGATTCAGCAACCCTTTACAAGTCCCACCTGTCACTGCCAGCGGAGAAAGTGTGGAGGCCAGAGAAACCGTAAAAGGTCCACCCACGCCAGTGGTATAGGCAAAAGGTGTGGTTCCCACTGTGAGCGTGGGATTTTCACCACTGCTCAATTTCAGGGTATCCATCGCACCGATACAGGCAGACGGCAGTGTGGCTGCGAAATTCACCGTCAGTACACCCTGCGGCACGTTCGCAGGTTCACTGCCAAAGAGCCACGTTGAACTGCCGTCACTGTTGACCAGATAAATGGGAATATTGGGCGCCTCTTTCATCGTGCCCTGAGATCCCAGCCCTGCATATGACCAGTCTTTGGTAAAATCATGCGCCCAGGGGTAAGTAATCTGAATCTGTGTTTCTTTGGAGGAAATTGAGCGGTCATCTCCCCCCGGATAAATGGGAATATCTTTAAACCAGACTTCAATGTAATAAATGCCTTTGGCCGCATCATAAGCAACCGGCCCTGAAACCACTGCACGGGAATCCGTACTGTAAGTCTGGATCTTTGGAAGAGCCGCACCCGTTGGTTTGTCTGAAATATTGATGAAATACCGAAGTTTAAGATTATTAGTCACGCGTGCAGGCCAGGCACTGTGATTGGTCGCCAGCAAATCCACCTGAATCACAGACTGCTGCGCGGATGACTGCGCACTCTGAACAGCGCCATTCACAAAAAATTGATCTGCTGGCGGATGCTCCAAAGCAGCTGTCGGTGGAAACGCTGCAGGTGACAGCGGTGTGCCGCCATTTTTACCATACAGTGCAGCGAGTGCCCCCGTAAAACCGGCGTTATAATCCAGTGCCACTTCATTGCCGATGTAATCTCCCCGGTCATCGGTATAAGTATCATTGGTATCTTTGGGACCGCCCACCAGACCGCCGTAATCAATATGCCGGTTGTCTCCGGGATACTGAACGTCATTGTTCCCATCCCAGCGGCCTTCTGCCGTGGCATGATGGGGCTGCTTTGGATAACTGGCGCCGAATCCGCACATGTAACTGAAATTCCGGCTGTTATTCCCAAGCAGATAATCGATCTGATTTTTTGCAAATACGTCATACTGACTGGATGCAAAATAACTGTCGTATATCAGTGCGCCAAACGCTGTGGTTGCCGCATACCGGGCATTTCCCCAGGGGGCGAGCGCTGTTGCAATGGCAAGACCGTCCTTTGAAAAACTGTGACCGGTTCCCCCTTTGGACCAGACATCCAGCCAGCCCTGCGCGGATGCCAGTGCTTTGGCTTTTGCAGGATCCCCATCCGGCAGGAATTTCGCCATCAACAGATACGCGCCATAGGATTTGTCATCCCAGGACAGCGTCGCTGCCGTGTTGCCATAAGTAATATATTTTTCTGCTATGGGAATGTAGGTCGCATCCCCCGTGGCACGATAAAGCCACATGGCAGACCATGCCACCTCATCATTGAAACCACTCCAGGAATTATAAAAAGACGACACATCCGCCTTTTGCCAGGCACCGCCTGACATACGGCCCATGTTGTCAGAATATTTTCCCTGATTACTGACATTGACCATCTTTGCAAAAACAGCTTTGGCAGTCGTGAGCAGTTGTGCTGAATACACAGAATCTGTCGGCTTAAAAGCAAGTGATGCGGCACTCAAAGCTGCCACCGTCTCTCCCGCCAGATCGGTGCCAGGATGGGCTGCATCCACATAAAAACCATATCGTGGCAGACTCTTGTCTTTGGATGCCTGATCAATCACCTCATAGGGCATCCAGAACGCACCATGCTCTGCACCCACGCTGTCCGGACTCACCTGACCATACAGCCGTCCATTGACGGCATCCCAGCTTTTCGAAAGATAATCCGCGCCCCATCTGAGATTTGCGAGCACAGGTGTCAGCTGCCCTGAACTCTGATAAGCACTGTAAAAATCCACCACACCCCATGCCAGCACCGTCATGGCTGCTGCCATGGGAAAATTAAATTTAACGTTGTCACCGGCATCTGCAAAACCACCGCCCAGATCAATCACGCCTTCTGCGTTTGGCAGGGCATAATCCTGCAGAAAAGAATCTCCGCGCCAATAGACCCGGTTGGCCTGAAAACCCGTGCCCAAAGAAACCTTTCCGAGCCGTTGAATATCGTAAAAAAACACCGCTTTTTGAAGTGCTTCGCCATAGTTAAATGAAGCCGCTGCAGCTGATTCAGAAAAACCTGTGACTGCAATGGATGCGAAAAAAAGAAAAACAGAACTGCATTTTTTACTTTTAATAAACGAGAGCATCTGAATTAACATCCCTGTCAAAATACGAATCGCGATATGTTACACTACCATTGCAAACAGGGCAAAAATTAAATGATAAAAATTTCAAATAAAATGACAGTTACATTTTCTATTTTTTTGCTTACTTTAGCGGCTTTATACTTTTATGGAAAAGATATCGCAGGCTTTTTAGGGGCTCTGTTTCTTGCAATATTGATGAGCTTTTGTGGACCCTGAAAACTGATCCCGTCTTACTTTTTTTATTTAAGAGGCGTTGTTGCATAAACTTGCCTGAGGTCTTCTATCATTCCCGCGAAGGCGGGGACCCATCCGGCGGCTGGCAGTCAATGGCCCATTTGCAGATAATTTGGAATGGATTCCCGCCTTCGCGGGAATGACAGATGAGCTCTAAATTGACCTATTTCGATTTATGCAACAACTCTCCCGGCGCTCGAATCGACAATTTATTCAATAAAATAATTCATATAAGAGGATATTTTTCAATCAACACCAACTTTCCAGCCAAATACTATACTGATATAAACAGATCATTCTTCTGAACGAGGAAGAATATGCGCGACACAAAAACCATCCAGATCCCCCGGATTCCAGGCGTAGTCGATCTTGATGATCTGGACTGGACGCACAATCCCCCGCGGCTATTGACGCAGGAGGAATTTAACACGCTCAGACAGTATCAATCTGAGCTGAAACCACAAAAAAGAATTTCAAAAAAAGACCCTGCTCTTTTCCGTCACCTCGCACTTTCAACCATCGGAAAAAGCTTTGGCTTTTTCAGCGAAACCAACACGAATCAGAATGAATCATCTTCAACCATTGGCGTTTTTTACAAAGGAGCACGCCACCACAAAGAACTTGGTGCCGGAGGCTCCGGGACTGTTAAGCTTCTTCAGCTTGAAAGTGGCGAATGGAAAGCTGTCAAGATTCAGCATGGCAATGGCGACAGCATAGAACAGAAGATTTCCAGCATTGTGATGGGTGGATTTTCACTGGGCTATGCGCAATACAGCAGAAAAAGAAATGGGATGGCATATCATCAACTGATGGATTATGTCCCGGGCAGCACACTTGGCAGGATAAATATAAACCTCAAAAATAACACCTTACAAATGTCCGACGTGGAAATTCTGAATATGATACACAGTGTACTGGCCGCTCTGGTTGACATGCACAGTCGCGGCGTATTTCAGACTTCCTGTCCCTGAAAACAGCTGCCATGGAAAACAAAGAAGATCAGTCAGATGATTTCCGGGAACGCCACTTTAATGAGGCATATCAGGCGTGCGCTGCCTCAATTGATTCGCTGGAAATAGAATAAAATAAAGCCTGTTCCGAAATTCCACTGGATATGAACAAATTAAAACTGATTCAAAATGAATCTAAAATTATCTCAAAACTGCACCCCGCCCTCAGAGCCGGTGACACCGGAAAAATTTCATCCCTTCTGACACCCATCACACTGTATGCAAGTCTTATTGACCAGTCAGGTGGAAAGGAGATGAAAGCCATACTGAATGCACTGACTGAAAACCCTGATCCGATGTATCTGCCCGAAAATAACCTGCATCTGCCGGACGAAAATATAAACGCTTTCCTGTCAGTCCTCCCGAAAAATATCACCACTCTGGACCTGTCGACTGACTTCCAGCAGCTGAATAAGCAGGCTTCAGACATTCTTCTGAATACTTATATCATCCAGGTGGATGGACTGCCTCAAAATACACCTGAGCAACTTTTACAAATTCTTAAAACTGTTAAAAATTTCCAGAAAAATATACATGTAAAAAATGCAGCAGAAGAAGTCATACGCACGATTTCAGAAAGTCCGGGAAAGAAATCAGCCGAACATACAGCAGCGCTTATCCACGCCACTTTCTCACCGTATTCTGGGCGCCCTCAGTCTTTTGGCAGGCGCAGCACTGATAGTCCTGTCGATCGCAGGCATTCCCTTTACGGCAGGCGGCAATGCCGCGATCGCCCTAGGTCTTGCCGGTGCATTTCTGGGTATTGGCGGGGGAATAACGCTTTTCAGAGATCAACAGAAACCCAAACCTGCCGAACAGGCGCTCAGGGAGCTTGCTCAGTATGTGGATTTGTCCGGACACAAACCGCCGTAAATTTAAAAGATTTCACTGAAAAACTGATCCAGCTCTGCCTTTGTCTTCAGAAGAGGTGTATTTTTGACTGAGCTCTCCGAAAATGGCGGCATCTCAATCGTCCAGCGCCCCGTCCTGAGATTCGCCAGAATAAAATACGGTTTCACAGGAAACACTTTGATCGCCATCTGCATGACCGATCCCTTTCCTTTGATCATGACAAGACGCGGCTGCATGCGCAAAGGATAATGAACCAGCAGCCAGTCTCCGTGCAAAACAGCATATTGTTTATTTTTGTTGATGGAATCGGCGGCTTTTGCCGAAATATAAAGCCGTCCCGATTCAGGATCAATCCGATAAATACCAATCTGCTGCTTCAGCACTTTTTCAATGTAGATATGATCCGTTTCAATTTCAGCAAGCGACTCACCGGTTTCCATGAAAAAATCATGCGGTTTCAGTGCAGACCAGGCCAGACCGTCAGCGCCAGCCAGTGGGGATATTTTCAGATCAGAAAGAATCGAGGGCGCAATGTCCAGAAGCGAAGTCAGTGCCGTCACGGTTTTGACACTGCTTTTCCGACGGGGAAACACAATACTCGCAAGCAGCACATGGTTTTGTCTGCGGAAACTGGCAAGATCAGTTCCAACACCCCAGGAAGTTGCCATGGAATAATCATGCTTAAAATCACTGCTGAACTCCGGCGCTCCGGCATATTTGTACACCATCACCATCCTGAGTTTTTCGGGGTCACCGTCATATTTTTTTCCATCGAGCATCCTGTCGCCTTTCAGGCCGAGTGATGTGCCATGGTCCGACAGAAGAATCACGCGCGCATTCTGAAGCAACCCTGCGGTTTTCAGCATTTTCATCAGACCGCCAAGCTGCACATCCACGCCCTCTATGGCAGAACGATAGTAATCCGCAGGCGTTTTTGATGTGTCCGCAGCATGGCCTGCCCAGCCATACGGCCAGTGCGGGAGGCACAGATGAACCGCCAAAAAGAGAGGCTTGTCAGGGCGGCCGGCAAGTCCTCTTCTGATTTGCTGTAAGAAATGATCCGGATTGTAGGTGATTTCCTGTCCCCGGTTTGCATAATTGTAGGGGAAAATGCTCCGCCCCACCGGCAGATTCACCAGCAGATTCGTCAGGGGGAAATCACTGAAGGCTGCAATAAAAATTTCAGCAGCGCCTCCTTTTGGGCCCACAATCCGGTCAAATCCATATTCTTTTGTAATGTCCGTATATCGCGGTTCATCGGTTCCATACACGGTAAACCAGCCGTTTTCCCGCAGTTTCTTGGCAAGCGTCTGGTTTAAAAAACCAGAATGAATCTGACTGAGATTGGTGCGGGCCCCGCTGTGCAGCGGATACTTTGCCGTCAATATCCCAACCCATGCGGGAAACGTTCTGGCCAGCGGCGAATAAGCATTCGCAAAAACTGTTCCGCCGCTGAGAAGCCTGTCAATGTTTGGCGTACTGACCGCGCCCTCTGTATAAAAACCCACAAAATCCGGACGCACCGAATCAAGGCCGATGACAATGACATTTGGTTTTTGAGTGGTGTTCAGAGCGACTGTATTGAGCGGCTGAAAACTGTCTGCAACAGCGCCCACCGCCAGCAAAACAAACAAAACTGCAGCCCATAAATGCCTGCCTGTCCGCAGTGTATTGATGCCTGAAATGAAAGCCTGAGCCAGAAGGACCATCCCCGAGGCACCCGCCCATCCGACATGGGAAATACCGGCAAAGGCAAAAAAAGATCCCGGATACAGACAGCTGTTCAGGCTCAAAATAAAAAAAGCCCCGAAAAACCCATTTAAAAGCAAAAGCCCGTAGGCGGCCGCATCACCCAGATCAAAAAATTCTTCGACAGAAACTGAAATAAAACGGATAAATACCACAGACAGCACACAGGCTGACAGTTGCAGCAAAAAAAACAAAAAAACCGGCACTGCCACTGTCAAATGCCAGAAATCCAGACTCACAGACGTCCCGGCCAGTGAATGCATCAGCTCTGAAACATGGTAATGAATCAAAAAAAATATCAGCTGCGCTGCGAAGAAAATCACAGACAGCATGACAAATACAGGCCAGGCATTTAATCGCTTCTGTCCCTGAAGCGTATTCATCACATCATCCCTGCAGTGCCCAGCTGATCGTCCCGTGCTGGTTCCAGAAGTAACTGCCCTCTTTGGCGGTATAATCCGCCGTCATACCCCGCCGGTCTGTCACCTGGCCTGTGATTCTGCCGGCTGACAGAAGGCAGAAATTCTGCCGGGTATTCAGCGAAATCAGACGGCCTTCGCCACAGCGATAGGTCAGTATAATCTCAGGCCCCCACATCCGGCTTTGTATGAGTTCGAGTGCCGGGGCACTGCTGTTGGGTGGAATGTACACCGGAATATGGGTGTTGCCGATCACATATCCATGATTCAGCCGCTGATCAATGAGCTTGCAGGTGTCTTTTGTGGTATTGACGATCAAAACACTCAAAATACCGCAGGTATTGTCATTGTCATCTCCTGCCAGCGCTGCCCCTGAGAAAACAAGCAGCGACACCCCCAAAAGAAAAAAACGGTTCAGTTTGAAAATCATCTGACTTCCTCCTCTGCGTCAGTTTCCTGCCAGATTGCCGCTCTTTTCCAGCCAGATTTTGCGGTCAGCCGCACGCTTTTTGGCAAGCAGCATGTCCAGCAGACCCTCAGTCCCGTCATCCGCTTTGACGGTCAGCTGCACCAGACGGCGTGTGTTGGGATCCATCGTTGTTTCCCGGAGCTGGACCGGGTTCATCTCACCCAGTCCTTTAAACCGGATCACATTCACTTTGCCTTTGCGGTTTTCAGCGGCAATCCGGTCGAGAATACCCTTCTTCTCGGCCTCATCCAATGCGTAATAAACCGATTTGCCATGATCCACCCGGAACAACGGCGGCATCGCAACATAAATGTGACCAGCCTCAACCAGTGGTCTGAAATGCCTGACAAAAAGCGCGCACAGCAATGTGGCAATATGAGAACCATCAGAATCCGCATCCGCCAGAATGCAGATGCGTCCATAACGCAGACCCGAAAAATCAGCACTGCCCGGCTCCACCCCCATTGCCACCGAAATATCATGCACTTCCTGGGAAGCCAGCACCTGTGTGGATTCCACCTCCCAGGTATTAAGGATTTTTCCGCGAAGCGGCATGATGGCCTGAAACTCACGGCTGCGTGCCTGCTTCGCAGAACCGCCTGCAGAATCTCCCTCCACCAGAAAAAGTTCGGTGCGGTGCACATCCTGCAGCGTGCAGTCCGCCAGTTTGCCAGGCAGCGCCGGTCCTGCTGTAATTTTTTTGCGGACAACGGTCTGTGCGGCCTTCAGACGTTTCTGCGCATTGCCAATGGCAAGCGCTGCGAGCGCCTCACCCAGCGCCACGTGCTGATTCAGCCAGAGACTGAAGGCATCTTTGACCACACCTGAAACAAAACTCGCACACTCACGCGATGACAGACGTTCTTTTGTCTGCCCCGAAAACTGCGGATCCACCAGTTTCACTGAAATAATATGGGCACACCGGTCCCAGACATCTTCCGGCGCAAGCCGGATACCCCGGGGCAGCAAATTTCGAAATTCACAGAATTCGCGCAGTGCATCCAGCAGTCCCTGGCGAAACCCATTGACGTGCGTGCCACCCTGCGGCGTTGGGATCAGATTGACATAACTTTCACCGGTCACATCACCCGATTCCGGCAGCCACAGCACCGCCCAGTCAACCGTCTCCGTATTGCCACGGAATGAGCCGGTAAAAGGCATCTCCGGAATGCGCTCTGCGCCATTGACTGTTTCCAGAAGATAATCCGACAGACCATCGGCATAACACCACTCCAGTGTTTCTCCGGAATGCTCATCAAAAAATGAAACATGCAGTCCCGGACAAAGCACCGCCTTTGCGCGCAGGGTATGCTTCAGGCGGCTGACCACAAAGCGCGGTGAATCAAAATATTTTTCATCCGGATAAAAGCGGATGCTGGTGCCGGTTTCACGCTTGCCAGCCGTGCCGGTTTTTTTGAGCTTTCCGGCTTTTTCACCGTGACGAAAGGTCATCTCATACTGACCGCCATCACGGCGGATAATGACATGCAGCTCTTTTGAAAGCGCATTCACCACAGAAATACCCACCCCATGCAGACCCCCGGAGTAACGGTATTGCTTATTTGAAAACTTGGCGCCGCTGTGGAGTCTTGAAAGAATTAATTCAACGCCAGGCACTTTTTCTTCGGGGTGAATATCAACAGGCATGCCACGGCCATTGTCGCTGACTTCGATCGAGCCATCCCGGTACACCCTCACCATCAGCTGCGTGGCATGGCCTTCCATCGCCTCATCCACACTGTTGTCAATGGCTTCCCGTGCAAGGTGATTGGGATTGCTCGTATCCGTATACATCCCCGGACGGCGCTTAACCGGATCAAGGCCGCTCAAAACTTCGATGGATTCTGCATTGTATTGAGCAACCGCCATGATCAATTCCCCGATTCAAGTGTACGAACAATCTCTTCAAGCGCTGCAATTCGTTCACGACAGCGGGTCAAAAGACGCGTCTGGATATCAAACTCTTCACGCGTCACAAGATCCAGACGGTTGAAAGTCGCCTCCAACACGGCCCGGAAATTCTTTTCAAGGTCTTTTTTTAAAACACCCGGGGTTTCAGGCATAATCCCTGACAGGCGCTCTGACACCGATTCAATCACTTCAGACCATTTCATGGAAATAACCCCGGAAAATATGGAGCATCATTTTCTGCTAGACTGTACCGCCCTGCAACCACCCAACAGGCTTTTTATGAAACCTTTCACGCTGACACTCGCCACCCGTCAAAGCCCACTGGCACTCTGGCAGGCAGAATACGTCAAACATCAGCTCGAAAGCCATCACAGAGACCTGAAGGTCACCCTGCTTGGGTTGACGACCACGGCTGACCGCACTGAAGGGCCCCTGCACCAAACCGGCGGCAAAGGTCTTTTTGTCAAAGAACTTGAAGAGGCATTGCTCAAAGGGGATGCAGATATTGCCGTCCATTCGATGAAGGATATGCCAGTCACCCTGCCCGAAGGCCTGATTCTTCCGGCCATGTGTCCACGGGAAAACCCTTTTGATGCCCTTGTTGCAACAGAGGCGCTCAATCTGGCCGAACTGCCAGCGGGCAGCCAAATCGGTACCGGGAGCCCCCGAAGAGCCTGTCAGTTACTGGCATCTCACCCGCATCTTGTGGCAGCCCCCCTCAGAGGCAATGTCAATACGCGACTGAGCAAGCTGCACCGTGGAGAGTATTCTGCCATTATTCTGGCCGTTGCAGGCCTGACCCGTCTGGGACTGACAGCATCCATTCAGCACATTTTTTCAGCAGATGAAATGTTGCCAGCCGTGGGGCAGGGCGCGCTCGGCATTGAATGTCTCACATCCAATACGCTCGTCCGGCAGTTGATTGCCCCTTTAAACCATCCCCCCACATTAACTGCCGTCATGGCAGAACGTGCTGTCTGCCGTACTTTGGGTGCGGGCTGCCATACACCTGTTGCGGTATTCGCTGAGATTCAAAACACCACCCTGACCCTCTCTGCCCGGGTGGGCAGCCCCGATGGTCAGATTTTGCTGCGCACACAGGTCACAGGCGCGCTCTCTGAGGGAAACCAGCTGGGAGAATTGGCGGCACACAATTTACTGGAGCAGGGTGCGGCCGCCCTTTTGGAAGTGAACACATGATTCTCATCACCCGGCCTGCGCCTGAGGGAGAAACCCTCTGCCAGCTGCTCAATAAACAGGGTTTCGAAACCTTCTGGCTCCCCACGCTCCAGTTTGCCCCGCCCCCCGATCCGGAAAATGCAAAACAGGCACTCAGCCAGCCCAACCACTATCACTGGTTAATTTTCATCAGCCCTCAGGCAGTCCGTTATGGCTTACCCTTACTGCCACCTGCACACACCCTTTCCTGCCGAATCGCGGCCATTGGCAAAGGAACGGCTCACCTGCTCACTCAAAATAGTTACCCTGTCACGACCTGTCCTCACAGTGACCGCGCATCCGATGCCCTGCTCGCATTGCCTGATTTCAATGATGTGGCCAATCAGCGCATCGCCCTTATCAAGGGGCGGGGAGGACGGAAGCATCTCTCTCATATCCTCACAGCACGCGGTGCCCTTGTAACAGATATTCCTGTTTATCAGCGCATTCGTCCCACGCCGCCCAACCTCCTGACCTGCCAGACGCTGATTCAGGAAAAAAAAATCACAGCCCTCGTCACCACCTCCGGAGAAGGGTTGCTCAATTTGTTTAAGCTGCTCGAAAAAAAGACTCACTCCCTGCTGTTGCGTGTTCCGCTCGTGGTTATCAGCCCACGGCTGGCACGCCTCGGGAAACGACTGCAGTTCAGGCGTATTTTGCTGGCAAGTGGTCCCGGCGGGAATGCTATTATGTCTGCGTTGAAAACCCAACCCATGTCAGGAAAATCCGGATGACCTCAGAAGACACCCGCAAAACACCGCCTGAAACCACGCCGTCTGAAACCGCCCCGGCCAAAAAGAATCGCCGCTTTCTTTGGGTGTGTGCTTTATTCGTGGCACTGGCAGGTTTTTTAATACTGGTCTTCTTTGAAGGCTCTGCCAGTTTCCACAAAGCACCGCCCAAAAACGATGCGGTGACCCAGGCACTTTCCCGCCTGAACGCGGCTCAATTGCAAAACGAAACAACGCTTGCCGCCCTCGCTGCAAAACAAACACAGACCGGAGAAATCCTCGAAAAACTCGAAAAATCACAACAGGCAACCCCGGCCTCTGATCCCGCACTGGATTCAACTTATACGGCGCTTTCTGCCCTTGAAAAACAATTCAATGATCTTTCAGCCGATTCTCTTATCGCCTCTGCCTCTCCACAGCCCAGCGCAGACAACACCGCCCGCACCCTGTGGCAGCAGATCCGCTTTGTGACAAAACAGATCTGGTCGCAGCTCGTCACCGTGCGGCATGCCGGGGAAGATCAGCACCTGCTGACACCGGCTGCCGTTCAACTCATCCTCCTGCGCCTGCAGAGCGAAGTCAGTGCTGCCAAATGGGCCCTGCTGCATCATGATCCGGTCATTTACGCAGCCGCCCTCGACAATGTCCGTGACACCCTGAAGCATTATTTTGCAGACAGAGCAACGGAGGACATGATGAGCCGTCTGACAGCACTGAAGACCCTGCCGTCTGCCGCCCCCCACGCCATGGATTCGAACTGAGGTCACTCATGCTGCGAACTGTCCTGTCTCTGCTGATATTCCTGATCGTGGCTGTGTGGCTCGGCATCCAGCTGAGTCAGGATCCAGGGCAGGCTTTTTTTTCATGGCACGACACCTCCGTTGAAATGCCGCTGTGGTTTGCACTGGTCAGCCTCCTGTTCATTTTGTTTTTTACCTGGCAGGCTGCCCGTCTTTTCTGCGCCCTTCCCCATACGCTCTATCGTCTCAAAAACTGGCGCCATGAAAGACAAACACACCAAAGCCACAAAAAACTCAGTGACGGCCTGCTGAATCTCCTCACCCTGCGCTTTCAAAAAGCGGAACGTCAGCTGAATGCCGCCGCCGATCTCAGTGATCTCAGACCCATCCGATATTTAAGTCTGGCTTATACCGCCCACAGACTGCGCGACATCAAACAGCGGGATGCTGCACTGGCGCTCGCAGGCGACACGCTCCCAACCCGGCTGTTACAGGCCGATTTTTTGCTGGATGAGCGCCGTCCTGATCAGGTTATTCTTCTGCTTGAACCGCACCGCAAAGAACCTGCCGCCCTTCTCCGTCTTCAAAAAGCCTATCGGCGCCTCGAACAATGGGAATCACTGATCCTGCTCATTCCGCTTCTGCGCAAAGCAAAACTTTTAAATGATGAAAAAGCCACGCATCTTGAATTAAAAACCGCACGCGCATGGCTTGCAACAACAGATACCGCGGAAAAGTTACAGACCCTCTGGCAGCGCTTTCCCCGCGCTCTGCAAAAAAACAGTCGACTGGTGCGAACCTATGCGATGCAACTGATGCATCATCAGGCGAGTCCAGTCGTCATCGCATCCGTGATTACCCGCGCGCTGAGCCGGGATTTCAATTCAGGCCTTGTGCGCCTCTACGGCAAACTGGAATCAACCGATCCCAAAAAACAGCTTGCCCTCGCTGAAAAATGGCTGAAAACCCATCCCGGTAATCCGGCTTTGCTGCTGACCCTCGGACAGTTTGCAATCCGCTGCCGGCTTTGGGGAAAAGCACGCGGCTACCTGAATGACTGTCTCGAACTGGGCGGGAAAGAACCCGGGGCGCATACATTGCTTGGCTGGCTGGATGAACAGGCCGGGGATCATCGGGGAGCGCTGATTCAGTACCGGGAAGGATTGCTGGGTATCACCGAAAAAAATGAGGCTGAGGTTTAATTTTATGTCCCTGCAGATTATTTTTGCCGGCACGCCTGATTTTGCAGTCCCTTCTCTTGAAGCACTGATACAGGCAGGTCACACCCTGAAAGCCGTGTACACACAACCGGATCGCCCGGCAGGACGCGGACAAAAAATTCACTCAAGCCCTGTCAAAGACTGCGCGCTTCGTCACGGATTAACCGTCCTGCAGCCCAAAACATTGCGTGATCCGGATGAACAGGAACGGGCGCGTTCTTTTCAGGCGGATCTCATGATTGTCGTGGCCTTCGGACTGATTCTTCCCAAAGAAATACTGAAGACGCCCAGACTCGGCTGCATTAATGTGCATGGCTCCCTGCTTCCACGCTGGCGGGGCGCCGCTCCCATTCATCGCGCCATTCTGGCGGGTGACACAGAAACCGGTATCACCATTATGCAAATGGATGAGGGACTCGACACCGGGGCCATGCTTATGAAAGCAAGCTGCCCCATCGAAACCACTGACACCACTGCGAGCGTGCATGATCGACTCGCTTTATTGGGCGCAAAAACACTTGTGCAGACGCTGGCTGCACTTCCCACGCTGACACCTGAACCGCAGTCTGATCAGAATGCAACTTACGCCCACAAAATTTCCAGAAAAGACGCGCAGATTGACTGGCTGCAGCCGGCAGACTTCATTGCAAGACAGATCAGAGCATTTAATCCCTGGCCTGTGGCTTTTACGGGCGATGAAAAAAAGCCGCTGAAAATCTGGCAGGCCCGTATTTTACCGGCTGTAAACAGTGGCGGTTTTGAACCCGGGCAGATTGTACGTGCGGCACCTGAAGGACTGGACATTGCAACAGGTGAAGGTGTCCTGCGCATTGAAAAATTACAGATGGCAGGCGGGCGGATTTTAACGGCGGCAGAGATGTTAAATGCCAGACATGCGTCGCTTTTGCCCGGACTCCGCCTCGTTTGACTGGAATACCATTTCGCTGTCATTGTCAGCATTAAAATAATTCAATAATGAATACAAAGATATCTATTTGTCCACGTTATACAAGACGCACTGTGATATACTGACCTTCATTTTTTTCACAAGTAACAGAAAAATAAGAGATTTTACTCATGCAGACCCGTCATGCTGCGGCTGGCGTTATCCAGGCTGTCTTAAAAGGCGCATCTCTAACCACAGCACTTCCGCCTGTACTGAACCGCATCAATAATCCCCGTGATAACGCCTTTATTCAGGCACTGTGTTATGGCACCTGTCGCTGGTATTTTGAGCTGGATGCCATTCTGTCCACACTGCTTGAAACCCCGCTCAAAGCCAAAGATCAGGACATTCAGGTATTGCTGCTGCTGGGTTTATTTCAATTACTGCATTCCAATGTACCGCATCATGCGGCCATCACAGAAACAGTCAGCTGTGTTCCCCGCAATAAAATCTGGGCAAAAGGGCTGGTCAATGCCATTTTGCGCAGATGTCAGCGCGAAATGCCTTTTGCCGCTTTTCCCACACATCCCGAATGGTGGCAAAACAAACTCCGGCAGACATGGCCTCAGCATTATGAAAACATTATGACGGCCAACAACCAACATCCCCCTTTTCATCTCAGAGTCCATTTAAAAAAAATCGCCCGGGAAGGTTACCTCGCGGAATTGAACCAAGCAGGACTGACAGCCCACTTCATTCCTGAAACACACTCAGGCATTCAACTGGAACAACCCGTCCCTGTCACCCAGTTGCCCCACTTTGAAGACGGCTGGGTTTCCGTCCAAGATGGCGCCGCCCAACTCGCAGCGCCATTCCTTGCACCGCTTCCCGGGGAACGTATTTTAGATGCCTGTGCAGCACCCGGAGGCAAAACAACGCATCTCCTGGAATGGCAGCCTGAACTCGCTGAATTGATTGCCATCGACTGTGACAAAGAACGACTGAATCAGGTCAGGGAAAATCTGCAGCGACTTCAGCTGGATTGCACTTTGACTGAAGCCGATGCCGGCAATCCGTCTTCATGGTGGGATGGTCGATTGTTTGACCGTATTTTGCTGGACGCCCCCTGCTCCGCAAGTGGGGTGGTTCGCCGGCATCCGGATATCCGCTTATTGCGGCAGGAAAAGGATATTGCCCAACTCGCAGCCGAACAGCTGCGCTTGTTGAGGGCACTGTGGCCCACTTTAAAATCAGGTGGTGTATTGCTTTATGTCACCTGCTCTGTTTTCTCTGAAGAAAATTCATCCCTTCTGGCCAGCTTTCTTTCCAGCGAACCCACAGCCTGCGAAGAAAAAATTCCGACTCCCCTCGGGCATTCCTGCCCCCATGGTCTGCAAATTCTGCCGGGGTCGCAGGGGATGGATGGATTCTACTATGCACTGTTACGGAAAAATTGAATAACAGCAGGACATATTGCCCCCCCAGACAAAATCCATCATCATTCAGCAATCGATCAAAATGTAAGTCGAACACACTGCCACCGGGAACCTGAAACATGCGCATCGAATATGACATCAAACTGGACTTCTCCGATGTACTCATCCGGCCCAAACGCAGCATCCTGAAATCCCGGGCAGAAGTCTCCCTTGAGCGCAAAATCCATTTTCGAAATGCCAAAACACCCTGGCAGGGCATCCCGGTGATTGCAGCCAACATGGACCATACCGGCACCTTCGGCATGGCCACCGTGCTTGCAGAACAGGGGTTATTGACCGCGCTTGATAAGTTTCGCACGCCGGATGAGTGGCAGGCTTTTGCTGAAAAGCACCCCGATGCCATTCAGCACTGTTTCGTTTCAACCGGGGTCTCCACACTGGACTTCGATAAACTGCAAAAAATTTTGGAACGCGTCAATGTTCCGATGATCTGCCTCGATGTGGCCAACGGATATACCGAACATTTTGTGCAGTACCTTGAACGTCTCAGAAACCGCTATCCCGAAAAAGTCATCATGGCCGGCAATGTTGTCACAGGTGAAATGGTCGAAGAACTGATTTTATCAGGCACTGATATTGTCAAAATCGGCATTGGGCCTGGCTCTGTCTGCACCACCCGTGAAAAAACCGGCGTGGGATATCCCCAGTTATCCGCCATCATCGAATGCGCTGATGCAGCGCATGGTCTGGGCGGACATGTCTGTGCCGACGGCGGCTGCACTTCTCCGGGCGATGTGGCCAAAGCATTCGCTGCCGGCGCTGATTTTGTCATGTTAGGCGGCATGCTGTCCGGACATGATGAATGCGCGGGCACCGTCATGGAGGAAAATGGCCGGAAAGTGATGCGCTTTTATGGCATGAGTTCAGCAGAAGCCATGCACCGTCATCATGGCAGTGTTGCGGAATACCGCGCGAGTGAAGGACGCTCTGTCAATGTTCCATGGCGCGGCCCCGTCAAAGAAACTGTCAAAGACATTCTGGGCGGCATCCGCAGCACCTGCACTTATGTGGGCGCAAGCCGTCTCAAAGAACTGTCGAAGCGCACCACATTCATCCGCGTCAACCGTCAGTTGAATGAAGTATTTTCACAGTTTGCAGTGCCGCCCCAGTCTGACCATAAAGGCGAAAAAACATCCTGATTTTTTTTCATTAGAATGGCCCCGCCTTTTGTTGTCTTTCAGGGTGACAGCAAGCGCCGCCCCATGCCAGAGTGAATCTGCTCCTGACAGAGCTCATTGTGCATTTCAAAAAATATTTTTTTCAAAAATTCTGCCTGGGCATAAATCTGATAAAGACTTTTTTGAACTTCAAGCGCGGAGAGACTCTTTCCAAAAGTGGCACCCTCCTCACTGAAATCTCCCAAAATAACACTGAGCCGGTCAAAGATATTTTGTGAGGCGATGATTTCACCCCGGATGCTCATCTTTACCTTCATCCTGAAATCACCCGGGACATAATCAGACGGAGAAACCTTCTCTGGCTCTAAAGCTGCGGTCGGTGCGAGGATAGCCACCGTTTCCCGGATCGCATCCAGCACTGACTGGGGAGAGCGCACCAGAACCACACTCGAGAGCCGCTCCACCACTTTTTTGATGCGTCTCGCCTCAGGCGTGAGCTCTTCCCCAATGATGCGCTGAAACAAATCTATCAGCAGGGATTTCTCTCGGGCGCTTTCTGTCCTGTTGTACGCATTCATACAGGCAGACAGCAGCGCATGATTAAACGTCATCAACTGCCTGTCACAGAAATAATGTTCGCTCCAGTCTGTATGCCGTTCAATGGAATCCATGATGCCTCTGAGACTCGACAGCTCAGTTTCCAGCCTGGAATCTGCATAGTGAAAATGGTCACCGTCTGTCAATGCCTGCACGGCTTTACTCATTTGGGCATGTATATCTCTTAACTCCTGCAGCAGTCGTTGCCTGCTGATGCGCCCGGTGGTCTCTTCCTGATGAGAAACGCTCCGAACCCAGTCTTCAGGCGTCTTAAGCGGAACATAGGTCGTCCGCTGCTGCGCCTGTGACAATGGATTGAAAGAGGCATCCTCAAAATGCCCCTGCAAGGGTGACGTTGGCTCATCCAGGGATTGTTCCTTTTTCTGACGGCTCACCTCCTCAAGCGTGGCCATTCGAATATACCCTGCCCTGCTGGAATTTGAAAAAATCTTATACACATCTACCCCCAATGATTGCAGAACTGATTATTATAAACTTATCAACACGCGCTGTGTTTTTTTATCCGTGAAACCCGCCCACAAAGCAGCTATTATCAGATGCTGATTTTTTTATCTGGAACTACATTCCCATGTCGAAAGAATTTCTTTTCACCTCTGAATCTGTCTCTGAAGGCCATCCCGATAAAATTGCTGATCAGATTTCTGACGCCGTGCTTGATGCCGTTTTAAGTCAGGACAAACATGCCCGGGTCGCCTGTGAAACATTTGTCAAAACCGGCATGGTACTGATTGGCGGCGAGCTGTCCACCTCTGCGTGGGTGGACATTGAACAACTTGTCCGCCACGTTGTCAAAGACATTGGCTATGACAGCTCAGAGATGGGATTTGACTGGAATTCCTGTGCCGTTTTATCCGCCATTGGCAAGCAATCGCCTGACATCGCCATGGGTGTTGACCGCGATAACCCGGAGTCCCAGGGCGCAGGGGATCAGGGGCTGATGTTCGGTTATGCCGCACGGGAAACCGAAACCCTGATGCCGGCGCCGATTTTTTATGCCCACGCCCTCATGAAACGCCAGGCAGATCTGCGGCACAGTGGTAAGTTGCCCTGGCTTCGACCAGACGCCAAAAGTCAGGTCACCTTTCGCTATGAAAATGGGAAACCTGCAGGCATCACAGCCGTCGTCCTCTCCACACAGCATGATCCTGACATCTCACACAGCGATCTTACAGAAGCCGTGCAGGAAGAAATCATCAAACCCATCCTGCCTGCCCATTGGGTCAATGCCAGGACAGCCTTTCACATCAACCCCACCGGCCGTTTCGTCATCGGCGGACCGCTTGGCGACTGTGGCCTCACCGGCAGGAAAATCATTGTGGATACATATGGCGGCATGAGCAGACATGGCGGCGGCTGCTTCTCCGGCAAAGATCCATCAAAAGTGGATCGTTCAGCCGCCTATGCCTGCCGCTATGTCGCCAAAAACGTGGTGGCAGCAGGACTTGCCGACCGCTGTGAAATTCAGGTGGCCTACGCCATTGGTGTGGCAGAACCCCTCTCCATTTCTGTCGAAACATTTGGCACGGGCAAGCTGTCAGACAATGAAATTACCCAGCTGATCCGAACTCACTTTGACTTAAGGCCACACGGCATTATCCAGATGCTGGATCTGTTGAGACCCATTTATCGAGCCACAGCCGCCTATGGGCATTTTGGCCGTGAAGACCTTAATGTCAGCTGGGAAAAAACAGACCGGGCTCATCTGCTGCAATCGACAGTGACCTCTGGAGAAACGGAATGACGACTATGACCCTCAAACAAACTGATTTTAAAGTGGCAGATTTATCCCTTGCGGAATGGGGCCGAAAAGAAATTTCTATCGCAGAAACTGAAATGCCGGGACTCATGGCGCTGCGCCGTCGGTTCAGCCATGACAAACCGCTTAAAGGCGCCCGTATCACAGGCTGTCTGCATATGACCGTGCAGACTGCCGTATTAATTGAAACACTGATTGCCCTGGGCGCCTCCGTGCGCTGGTCGTCCTGCAATATTTTTTCAACCCAGGATCATGCGGCAGCGGCTGTGGCCGAAGTCGGTGTGCCCGTTTTTGCATGGAAAGGTGAAACAGAACAGGAATATGACTGGTGCATTGAACAAACCCTGAAGGGACCGGATGGCTGGGAACCCAATCTGTTGCTCGATGATGGCGGTGATCTCACCCGCATGGTCCATGAAAAATTTCAAGGTCTGCTCAAAAACATCCGCGGCGTCTCAGAAGAAACCACAACCGGCGTTCACCGTCTGTATGAAATGCAAAAACAGGGTTCTCTCAAAATTCCTGCGTTCAATGTCAATGACTCTGTGACCAAATCCAAATTCGACAATCTCTATGGCTGTCGTGAATCTCTTGTGGATGGCATCAAACGGGCAACAGATGTCATGATTGCCGGAAAAATTGCCGTCATTTGTGGCTATGGAGATGTCGGCAAAGGCTGCGCACAGTCACTGCGTGGACTGGGTGCCACCGTCTGGATCACTGAAATTGATCCCATCTGCGCCCTGCAGGCTGTCATGGAAGGCTATCGCGTTGTCACCATGGAAGACGCGGCATCCACAGCAGATATTTTTGTGACCGCCACCGGCAATGTGCATGTGATCCAGCATCAACATATGCTCGCCATGAAAAACGAAGCCATTGTCTGCAATATTGGACACTTTGATTCCGAAATTGATATCGCATCCCTGCGCCAGTACCCCTGGGAAAACATTAAACCGCAGGTCGATCATGTCCTGTTGCCCAATGGTCACCGCCTGATTGTACTGGCCGAAGGTCGACTCGTTAATCTGGGCTGCGCAACAGGACACCCCAGCTTTGTCATGTCAGCTTCCTTCACCAATCAGGTACTGGCACAGATCGAATTATGGCGCTCCGACACCTGGCCCGTGGGTGTACATGTATTACCACGGCATCTTGATGAAGAAGTGGCACGTCTTCATATTGAAAAACTGGGCGTCAAACTGACGACACTCACAAAAGAACAGTCTGACTATCTGAATATACCCGTCAAAGGACCCTACAAATCGGAGCAGTATCGGTATTAAGGATATCCATCTATGCAGCCAGTTTTCATTCGGGAACTTTCAGGCGATGCCGTCAAAAACGATCTTGATGCCACTTTGCAGCAGCATCCCCGGTTTTTCTGGCTGACAGATACCCTGAGCCGGTCAGAGCAACATCATGCACTGCTGGTGAGTCAGGCGGACGAACGATGGCATACTTCTTTTGCAGAAGGTTTTACACGTCACCTTGCCAGCTCTCCTGTGCCTGCTTTTTTAAAACAAACAGACTGCTATTTTATCAATGCCCCGGCAACACTTTGGGATGACTCATTTAAGACGCTGGCCCCCCGCAGTCAGCGGCATATTCTGGTCATCCTCAGTTTTGCAGACAAAGAAATTCCACCTGCCCCGGATTTAATCCGCATCATCCATCTTCGATTGAATGACCCCCGCTGGCGGTTTGTTTTTCTGGCACCCCCTGAAATCATTCCTCAGCTGGGGCTGCCACACATCACTTATGCAGAAACAACCTTTCCTGTGCCCACGTCTGCAGACACCCAAAGACTGCTGCAGCACGAATCTGCCCGAATTGAACAATTTCATCAGGTCATCCTGCCCAATGAACTGCTTGTCACAGCCACTTCTCTCGCAGAACGCTGGCTCAGGGGAGATTCCCTCGTTGAAAAAACCCTGCAGTTGCTGGACAGTGCCGCTGCCCGAACAGCGCTCTCATCTCAGTCGCCAAAGCCGGTTGTTTCTGTCTCACAGCTCAACCACATTGTTTCAGACTGGGCACGCATTCCCTCAACCTGCCTGCAGAACAACTGTTTCGCTGCAGGGATTTTGACCGACGCTTTACGTCAATTTGTTTTTGGACAGGATGATGCGATTCACCGTGTGGCACGACTGCTGCAGACAGCCTGCCTGCGCCTGCTGGATCAGCCCGGTCCCTTTTGTCATTTTTTGTTGATTGGGCCCAAGTTCAGCGGCAAATCCACACTCGCAATCACGCTCGCCAACACACTTTCGGGGCCCGGCAATGGTCTGATCCACATTCAGCCGACTGATGCTTTTTATGACTCTCTGCAGCGCGTTCGCGACATGCCCGCAGCAGTCATTCTCATCGAAGATATTGAAGCACAACCCAGAATGCGTTTTGCTCTCCTGCACGCGATTCTGACCAAAGGACACCTCACCCTGCCGGATGGCAGTGACCTCAACCTGACTCAGGCTGTCATTGTTTTCACAAGCGCCACCCAGCCGACATCCTCCCAGCCGAGCGTGCCATTGACACCGTCTCTAAAATCCGAAGCCAATGCCACTGACCTCATGAACCTCGTGCTCGGTCCGCCCAAAAACACCGACAAAAAAACCCCTGCGCCTGCAGCGCAACTGACACTGGAACTGCCGGATGCAGACATCACCCTGTTGCCGGACAGTTTGCCCAGCGCATTAAAAAATTGCATGCACCCTGTGATATTTGCGCCACTCAGTGCCAATACGGCTGATAAAATCGTCCGGAAGCACCTCGCAATGCTCGTCCGACACCTCGAAATACGGTCCAACGTCACACTGGATATCATGCCGGAAGTAAACCGTTTTCTGACACAAACACTGCTGCAGGCGCCCACTCAGCGTTCAGTTGATCAGATGCTGCAGCAACTGCTTGTGCCGAAAATTGCACACTGCTTTTATGCCGCCGAAAACAGACATTCTCACACGCAGCGTCTGCAGGTCAGATTAAATGCGAATGGAGATGCGATGGTGTGTGAGTTTGTTGCGGTGCAGGAAGGAGCGTCGCTTAGTTAAGACGGTGCCGATACGAACACCCCCGACCCCTCTCCCCGCGTTAAAAGCACGCGGGGAGAGGGGAGAAAACTCTAAAACAGCATCCGTTTCAGCACATTATCCCTGCGGATAAAATGATGATAGAGCGCTGCAAGTACATGCAATGAAACCACCACAATAATCACAACGGCAAGGGTGTTGTGAATTTTAAAACACAGATCAGAGAGGTCTTTACTTTTTTGAATCGGTAAATTCAGTAAAAATGATCCCACATGAGGCACATAGCCTCCTGCGACCGAACCCACCCAGCCCACAATCGGCTGCACAATAATCAAAGCGTACAATAAAAAATGCACACTCCATTCCGCCAAATGTTCAATGAAAGAAGTGCCAGAGGGTAATTTTGGTTTGGGATTATTCAGCGCCCAAATGAGGCGCGCCACCATCAAACCCAAAATAACGATTCCTGTCAGTTTGTGTAAATTAACTGTGGTCATCTTCCAGGATTGAGAAGAAATATCCATCATAAAATAACCCACAATCAACATCACAATGACCAATGGAGAGATCACCCAGTGAAATATCTTACTCACCGTGCCATATGAAGAATCAGAATTTTTCAGCATTTTAATTCCTCCAAAAAAAAACCCCGATATAACGGGGGTTTGATGAAAAAATACCGTCTTAAAAAAATTACAATGTAGAATTGTAGGTATAAGTAAGAATACCTGCAGCGCACGCAGGACTGCTCATTTTTGTATTCGCCAACAGCTGCGCTGCCAATGTTGCGCAAACAGTGGTTGGAAGGGTTGGTGTTGTTACCTTATAGCCTGTCGCACTGGGATTTGATGTCGTAATTGTGCCATAAGCAGTGGTCAGGCCAGTGGTCCCCAGAATACTGTTCAGGGAAGCGTCGGAAGTATTCGCATAACTGCCCTGGTTACCCTGGGCAAGACTGTCTGCTGCAGCTGCAATCGCCTGAAACTGTGCCAACAGGGCATTGGCATTTTGGGAGTTATTCGCATTTTTGTAATAACGAATAGACATCACAATCACCATGGCAGCAACCGCCAGTACTAACATGATTTCTAACAGTGTGGCGCCTGTGGATTTACTGGATTTAATCATTTTTGCAACTTCCTTGAAAAAATTTAATAGTGTGTTGGGCACGAATTGTTTTTCATTTATACAAATAAATTTCTTAAATAAGATTACTATGGTCAGCTTAACGTTTGCAAGATCCATTTTTGCTCAAAAAAGAATAGGAAATAATCATGAAAAAACTAATTGATTGCATTGAGATCAATCCGGTCATTTCTCCGGTGGGTTGTGTTATATGGCTGCATGGATTGGGCGCCGATGGCAACGACTTTGCACCTGTCGCCCATGAACTGGCCGAACATCATGGCCTGCCTGCGATGCGGTATATTTTACCGCATGCGCCTTTCCGGCCTGTGACCATTAACAACGGCTATGTCATGCGTGCATGGTATGACATTCTTTCTCTCGGCATGGATCAGCGCATCGATCATGACGGCATCAAACAATCCTGTGCACAAATCCACGCGCTGATTGCGCATCAAAACACCTTAGGGATTCCCACCAAAAATATTATTCTTGCCGGATTTTCCCAGGGCGCTGTCATCGCACTTTCAACGGGACTTCAATACCAGGAAAGACTCGGCGGAATCCTTGCGCTGTCAGGCTACCTGCCTTATCGGGCAGAAGATCTGAAACACTTTTCATCCGCCAATCATGCCACCCCAATATTTCTTGGGCATGGCACTCAGGATGATATTGTGCCTGCTTTCTTCGGAAAAAACGCCTTCCAGACATTGAATGAAACCGGACACACTGTGACGTGGCATGAATATCCCATGACCCATTCAGTGTGCCCTGCTGAAATCAAAGACATCGCTGAATGGGTCAAAAAAATCATCAGATAAACATATACCCAAGGCCGACTGAATACAGATCCAAACGACCGGTATGGCTGTCGCCCTTGGCACGTGCCCATTGCACATTCACGAGCATATTCGGCATAAACGCATATTCAGCGCCAAGACCAATGTAATAACTGCTGGCAGAGTGAGAACCGGTGTTGATAACAAGGCCATGTGAATTGACGAAACTGGCATTTTGCTCGGTCACATGCGAGTGGGCGCGCGCCAAGCCAAATTTCGCAAACAATTCAGCGCCTGAATCACTTAAGGGGAAAATCCCTTTGCCTGCAATATCCAGTGCATAATGACTGTCATCGGCAACACTCGTGCCCTGATATTTTCCATAGGCATCGGAATATTTGGTATAGCCCAGTTCAGCACCGAAGTAAGGAATAAATTTGTAGCCAAGATTCAGGTTCCAGCCCAGACCATTGTTGGAGGTGCTGGTATTGGCCGCATACGATACGCCACTGGAGCGGGATGTCCCAATATTGCCTTCAACATACCAACCGACCGGCATGGATGCTGTTGCCTGCGCAATGGTCGTCACACCCACCACAGTGAGCCCGGTCAATATCTGCATCCAGCTTTTTACTGATTTCATAATTACACTCCATTATCTATAAAAATTGTCACGCTCAGCACATCTCAAACAATACGCCCAAGGTATACTGGTGATCGATCACAGAAACACGATTATTAAATGCGGGGAAATGTCGATAGATCACACGGTCATATTCACCCCGAACACTCCACCCCCCAGTCACATTAAACTGAAGACCGCCGCCATAAACAGCTCCGGCTGCAATGGGTTGCGCCACAGGACTGGAACTGCCATCCGGCTGGGGTATCTGCTTCAACTCAAAACGCGACTGCAGCGCACCCGCCCGACCATACAGCATCACTCTTGCAATGCGAATACCTGGTACAAAACTGATCCCGTAGGAATAACGTGTCCGAAGTTTGGCAGTCGCCGATCCACTGTTTGTCGTAATACCCTGCGTTGCGGTGCGGGCCGAAGAAAAATCACCGTTGATTTCAAGCGCCGTCCAAATGTGGGGAATCAGTTCTGTGCCAACACCTATAAACGCGCCGCCTTCCATGCCGTCGTGGCTATAATGAGACCGCACGCCTGTCTCATCATATAACGTGGCACCACCTCTCTCCTGGCCCACCTGAACCCCGCCATAGGGATGCATATTTGAAAATGCCATACAGGGACTTACCAGCAACGCCAGTACCACTGCGACTTTCCTTGTCATGCGCTCATCCCTCCTTCAGAGGATCAAATAATCTTATACACCAACCCAACCGCAAACTGGTCTGTTTTTAAATTACCATTGTATTGAATATAATCATACTCGCCACGCACATCCCACTCATGCGTCAGCCCTGCCTGAACACCCAATCCCACTTCAGCGCCTGTTTTATTATTCCAGCTGAAATGATTTCTGAGCGCCCCCAATCGGAGAAAGCCCAATAAATGATCTCCAAGGGCAAGTCCTGGAAGCACACTGACACCCCAGGAAGTCGTCGTTTTCAGATGGGTATCGTCCCAGGTCGCCGTGGCCACATTGCCAAAAATTTCACCGGCCAGATACCAATTGGAGTCCATTTGACCGCCTACGCCGGCAAATAAGATCGCAGGCGACCCCCGGAATCCATTTCCGCCATTTTCGGTATTGACGACGATGCCAGTTCCCACGCCCACATAGGCGCCCAACGATCCAGATGCCAATGCAGGTGTCATCGCAATCCACGTGATGAGCCCAAACTGCAAGATGCGCACTGCTTGATTTCGCATTCCTTTCTCCTTTGTTAAGTCAGACACGCCGAAGCCTGATGCCATTGCTGAGAAGACAGCGTACCCGTACAGATCATATAGCATTCACTGAGGACACAGTAAGACAGTCTGAAAAAAGATGTCTGAGGCAGGGCTTTCAGGTACCATTCCGCCCGTTTATGTCTTTTTCGGAAAAGGAAACAAAAAAGATGCCAAGCCGCCTCGAACTGGCCAACAGCCTTCGCGTTCTTGCCATGGATGCCGTTCAGGCCGCACGCTCAGGACACCCTGGTATGCCGATGGGCATGGCAGACATTGCAGAAGTCCTCTGGAATGATTTTCTGAAACATAATCCCGAAAACCCCCACTGGCTGAACCGGGACCGCTTTGTCCTTTCAAATGGCCATGGCTCCATGCTGCTGTATGCGCTGCTGCATCTCACCGGATATGAGCTGCCGATGGATGAAATCTGCCATTTCAGACAGCTTCACTCCAAAACACCGGGGCATCCCGAACGGGCTGATACGCCTGGCGTGGAAACAACCACAGGTCCCCTGGGGCAGGGTCTTGCCAATGCCGTTGGGATGGCCATTGCCGAACAGCATTTGGCCGCGGAATTCAACCAGTCTGGATTTGAAATCATTGATCATCACACCTATGCTTTTGTCGGTGACGGCTGTCTCATGGAAGGCATTTCCCATGAAGTCTGTTCGCTGGCCGGAACACTTGCTCTTGGCAAACTGATTGTTTTTTATGATGACAACCAAATTTCCATTGATGGAGATGTGGCAGGCTGGTTTACCGACAACACCCCCGCTCGCTTCCAAAGTTACGGCTGGCAGGTTATACCGGCTGTCAACGGGCATGACAGCGAAGCCATTCGAAGCGCCATCATCGCAGCGCAGGCAGATCCCCATCGTCCCACGCTGATCTGCTGCAAAACCACCATCGGCTGGGGCTCCCCCAACCGGGCAGGCACAGCCAAGGCCCATGGTGAGGCGCTCGGAGAGACTGAAGTGGCCGCCAGCCGGCAGCAGCTCGGATGGATACATCCGCCATTTGTCATCCCAGACAACCTGCGCAATGCCTGGAACGCCCGAAAAAAGGGCGCCGAGAACGAAGCAGCCTGGCAAAAACGTCTGACCGATTACACAAACACGCATCCCAATCTTGCCAAAGAACTGTCACGGCGCATCGAGCAACGCCTGCCTGCGCAATGGGCTGAAGTCACACATCACTTCATCGAAGAAACCCAGCGCAAACTCGAAACACTCGCCAGCCGTAAAGCCTCTGAAAACTGTCTCAACCAATTTGCACCCATCCTGCCTGAACTCATGGGGGGCTCTGCCGATCTGACAGGTTCCAATCTCACCCACTGGAAGGGCGCTGAAACCTTTTCAAAAACACAGCCACTCGGCCGTTATATTTATTATGGCGTGCGTGAATTTGGCATGTCCGCCATTTTAAATGGCCTTGCACTGCATGGCGGCATTCTGCCCTTTGCAGGGACCTTCCTCACCTTTTCAGACTATGCCCGCAA
>Ga0206941_10047_pt1 | contig 34877 bp, 26 predicted proteins | sample Alteio_BWOrgHeat_9_FD_153251 | JGI IMG/M metagenome (GOLD analysis project Ga0206941, IMG submission 153251) | Enriched cells from forest soil in Barre Woods Harvard Forest LTER site, Petersham, Massachusetts, United States -... | ecosystem: Environmental > Terrestrial > Soil > Temperate forest >...
AAACGATGTAGAGCAGGGCGCCTGCCAAAGCGCGCTTGGCCCATCGTGGAGTGTTGGGATCGGTGCCGACATAGTAGAGGACGAGGACTTTTTCGATGAGCCAGCGCACCGGCGCCAGGACGACTCCGGCCAGCCTGCGCCAAAAAGACTTGGGAGGATAAGGCTGCGCGTGATCATCGTTCATGGACGCCCGGGTCGGGTCGGGAAAGTGTTGGGTTTAGAGATCGTCGTTGTGCACGTCGCTGAGCGAACTGGATTTCTGGTACTCGGTGACGCGGCCTTCGAAGAAATTCTGCTCCTTCTTGAAGTCCATCATCTCCGCCAGCCAGGGCAGCGGGTTGGTAATGCCAGGGTTGATGGGCTTGAGGCCCACGCCTTCCAGGCGCCGGTCGGCAATGTAGTCTATATACTGCATGAACTCCTCGGCGGTCAGGCCTACGCCGCTGAGGGGCAGGCAGTCGCGGATGAAATCCTTCTCCAGCGCCACGCCTTCGGCCATCAGGTCCGTCAGCTCCTGGCGGAAGGCCGGGGTCCAAATCTCCTTGTTTTCCTCAACGAGATCCATGAGCAGGTTGCGGAAGACCTCGATATGGTTGCTCTCGTCGCGCAGCGTGTAACGGAACATCTGGCCGATGCCGGGAAATTTGTTCTGGCGGTAGAGCGAGAGCACCATGCCGAACAATCCGTAAAATTGGGTGCCTTCCATGACCTGGCCAAACAGGAAGATGTTCTTCGCCAGGGCCTGCTTGACCGACAAATCGCGCAAGTCCATCCCCCCGCGCAGCGCCTTGGAATTGCTGGTGACGAAGTGCGTCTTGCGCTCGATGGTCTTGATGTCCTCGAACATCGCTTCGCACTCGTGTGGGTTGATGCCCAGCGAGCTGATCATGTACACCAGCGAGTCAGCGTGGATGTTTTCCTCGTGGGCGTGGCGGCCCAGCACGAGCTTGAGCTCCGGGGCGGTCACCACTTCGCGCACCACGTGCAGGATGTTGTCGCCCACGATGCCCTCAGCCGCCGAGAAGTAGCCGATGGCCATCTTGATGATCCAACGGTCCACGTCGGTGATGGCGTTGGAGGCGTCGCGCCACTGCTCGCAGTCCTTCTGCATCGGAAGGTCTTCGGGCTCCCAATGGTTCGCCTTCATCTTCTTGTACAACTCATAGGCCCATGTGTACTTCAGCGGCAGGATGTTGAAGAACATCGTCGGACGACCATTGATGACGCGCTTGGCGGCAAAGGCCTCTTCGGCTTTGGTACGGTCGAGGACGAAGGATTTCTGGCCAATCTGGTAGGTTATGGTTTCAGCAGTCATGTTTCTGGGCCACAGGCGGGTTCAGGCGCCCGGGCGTCTCGTGGAAGGTGGATGATGGAAGAATGAAATGATAAATTTGCGTTTCTGACGCACAGGACGAGCAGAGCCCGGGGCGCGAGAGACGCGGAAAGACAGCGCTGAGAACTGCGAGGGATTCGGCCGGCACCGGCCGCAAGAAACACAATTCTCCGTGTGAGAGTTATTAGTTGTTCACTTTCTTCATATTGTCAAGCGCCTACCACTACATTTAGTGTTACTTTTTTCATAGACCCCCTACCCCTAGGGGTTTAGGATGGCACTTTTTGAGGTGGTAAAGCTGGTTTTTGGGGGTTTTGGGCGAAATCGGAAGCTTTTTTTGCGGTTTTTGGACTCATTTTTCGAAGCACTCAAAGCACACCTCGAAAATACGAATCAAAACTGAAAATGCGGCCAACAAGACGATCGCGCAACGAATTGTTGTTCTTTTTTTGCACAACATTCACACAATCCATGTTGTTCACAATGCGCACACAAAATTCTTGTGCATTTTCTCTCTTCACGTCTGCGCAAACAATTTTCCCATGCGCTTTGCCCAACTCCTGCCGCGCGCCGAGCGCATTGTTAATCGCACGTTACTCGCGCTGCCGCCCGACGTGCGCGAACCGGCCCAAGCCCTGCCCGTCGTCTACGAGCCTGTGCCCAACCCGGAACTCGTGGCCGATGACGTCGAACCCGATACTCTGGGTCTCTTCATCGGCCCCGCCCACGGCGAAGACCCGGGCCTGGACCCGCTGCCTTCGCAAATAATATTATTTCTTGATAATATCTGGAGCCTGGCCGAGGGCGACACCGCGATTTTTGACGACGAAGTCCGCGTCACCTACCTCCATGAACTCGGCCACTACCTGCGTCTCGACGAAGGGGATTTGGAGCGCAGGGGGTTGGATTAAAACCACTCTCGCACCAAGGTTATCACGCTCGCTGCTGATATCTCATCGAGCCGATGCACCGCCAAATCGCACTTCCTTTTTAAACTTTCCACAGGGTTGGTCGTTCCCACGCCGATACTTTTAAATCCACCAGCATGCGCAGCTTCGAGACCCACAAAGGCGTCTTCAAACACCACACACCGTGCCGGGACGCGGTCGATTTTCGCTGCGGCCTTCAAAAATACCTCAGGGTTGGGCTTCCCATGCGCGACGTCTTCCGCGCTCACGATATCGGCGAAAAATTCCCGCAAGCCGGTCAGACCCATGACCGTTTCGATGTTGATGCGCGGGGTCGAAGAGCCGACGACGCACGGCACACCCGCCGCCCGCAGCCCCGCGAGCAGCTCGCGCACCCCGGGCAGGGCCGCGATGCCGGTTTTCTTGAGTATGTCGCGGTAGATCGCCTCTTTGCGCGCGCCGAGACGCTCGATTTCCGCCGGATTATCTGACCATTTCAGAATCGTCGGGATGATAAACTGGTTTTTGCGCCCGAAGCCGGCTTTGAAATGACCGGGAAAGAGCAGCAATTTCTCCTCGGCGGCGAGAATGTCCCAGCTCTCTTCGTGCGTAGCGGAGGAGTCAATGATGACGCCGTCCCAGTCAAAGATCGCGCCGATGTCGGAAGGATTCATTTTGGGACAGAATTAACAAAATTTACCGAATGGGCAGTCCAAAAAGCAATTTTGCGGGTCTAATTCCCCTTGATTTAAATTCTGTTAATTCTGTCAATTCTGTCTAAAACAAGAGCATGTCCACTCTCAGCGTCGTCAAACCCAAGGTCCGCGGTTTCGTGTGCGTGACGTCCCACCCGGCCGGCTGCGCGGCGCATGTGCGCGAGCAAATCGCCTACGTCAAAAAACAACCGCCCCTGGCGCGCGGCCCGAAAAAGGTGCTCATCATCGGCGCGTCCACCGGCTACGGCCTGTCCTCGCGCATTTCCGCGGCGTTCGGCGCCAAGGCCGCCACCCTCGCGGTTTTCTTTGAGCGTCCTTGCGACAAGGGCCGCCCGGCCTCCGCCGGCTGGTATAACACCGTTGCGCTCGAACAAGCCGCCCGCGCCGAGGGCCTGTACGCCCGCAGCATCAACGGCGACGCTTTTTCCGACGACATCAAGCTGCAGACCATTGAGCGTCTCAAGGAAGACCTCGGCCAGGTGGACTTGGTGATTTACAGCCTCGCCTCGCCCCGGCGCACCGACCCACGCTCCGGCGAAGTTTACAAAGCGGTGCTCAAGCCCATCGGCGCGCCGTTCAGCGCGAAGTCCCTCGACACCGACAAGAAGGAAGTCCTCGACATCACCATCGAGCCCGCCAGCGAGGAGGAAATTCGCCAGACCACGAAAGTCATGGGCGGCGAGGACTGGGAACTGTGGGTGGACGCCCTGCGCCATCACAACCTGCTCGCGCCCGGCGCGACCGTCATGGCCTATTCCTACATCGGCCCGGAAGTCACCTTCCCGATTTACCGCAACGGCACCATCGGCACGGCCAAGGAAAATTTGGAAAACACCGCCGCGCGACTCACCACGCGCCTCGCGGACATCCAAGGTCGCGCGTGGGTGTCGGTCAACAAAGCCGTCGTCACCCAGGCCAGTTCGGCGATTCCCGTCGTGCCGCTCTATCTCGCGATTCTGCTCAAGGTCATGGCTGAAAAGAAAGTGGACGAAGGCTGCATCGAACAAATCCAGCGCCTGTTTGCGACGCAGCTTTACCACGCTGACGGCGCGCCGCCCACCCCGGACTCCGCCGGCCGCCTGCGCGTGGACGACTGGGAAATGCGCGCCGACGTGCAGGCTGAAGTGAAAAAAATCTGGCCGCAAGCCACCACCGCCAACCTTGACACCCTGACCGACTTTGCGCGCTACCAGGCCGAGTTCTTAAAACTCTTCGGCTTCGGCCTCCCCGGCGTCAATTACGACGCGGAAGTGGAGTTGGAATTGCCGTTGGAGTGATTTATCCCGACAAGTCAGAAAAAGCAGTTCCCTATCAGTACTCAAAATCGCATCACCGGAACCTAAACAACCTTACAAAGTCGCAAATTAATTTCTGCAGACAGATTTTTTTCGGCCTACAATGTGCCGTTCGATAATTTGCATTATTCCAGCTTCAGCGTCATGGATTCAAAGTCGAGGGTCGCGTGCCGCGCCTGATGTAAAAGATCGAAACCGAGGCGGCCAAAAAACCAAGTGCTGCCACGCACGGTAGGTTTGAGCAGAATATGCGCGGATCGAAGCACCGTGATATAACCGCCAACTTTGAGCGTTACGTCGGACAACGTCTTTGTATCCATGACCAAATCGTGTCCTATGCCGGACAGTTTCTTCGAATCATTTTGACCTGACTCATCAACCACGCGGCCAAACTCCGCGGCAAATGGCGGCCAAAAGTCTGTCGCCTCGGAGCCTGTATCAAACAGCATGCTGATTCTAGATTCGTGAAACTGGACATCCGTGATGATATTGGGACCGTCAAACCAGAGATTGGCGTCGCGCAAATTTTGGGCCTTTCCAGGAAACCCGGCTTCAACTGAGTCGTCTTGATTCCACCGACATGTCCGTAGGGCAACCAAAACCGAGACGCCCACCGCACCGCGCGCTCCCGGAGGCATTTCGACCCATGGTTGTTGATCGTCGGGGAAAACGAGAAACGCCACGTTGGCCAATTCGATATTGCCGATGATAACTGTCTCGGCGACGGCCACGCGATAACTGATCTCCATGCCGGTCACGCCGGAAATTTTGGTCGCCCCAGCCGGTAATTCATGGAATTTGAGCCCGGCGCGCTGCGCGTCGGATTCACTTATCGACGAAATATTCGCATTACCGTCGATCACATAGTTTACCGGATGGCCGTTCAACATCATCGGCAGGGCGGGATTACCGCCGTCCTTGCTGACACCCTGAATATGGGACGGCGCGCGCCGCCGGACAGTCTGGTCCGGAGCCTGGCTAAGCGCCACCAACAGCGCGCGACCCTCCCGATCACTAACGTTGTCCGGCTTGATAGCGAGCATCGCATCGGCCTGGCCGAGGGCAAGCCGGTACTGGCCCAAACGCAGATACATGCCAGCAAGTATACTGTGCGCCTGATAGGCCAGCTCGGACATTGGCGCCGCAGCAATCACAACCTGAAAGAGCCTTTGCGCCTGATCAGCATCATTGAAGGCCGCGGCGACGGCGCCTTGATAAAAAGGCGCATGGTCATGCCCTGCAAGCGCGTCGCGCAAACTACCCCATTGGTGGCGCGAGACCAACGCATCCAAGTCAGACGTTTTTGGTTCAGCGGCAGTAGCCAACTGGCGCGAAAGCATGATCGCAAAACCAAACACGACAACGGTAGTGCGGAAATTGGATTTCATAGCGACTGTTGCTCTGCTAAAAATTTATATGCACTAGTGTTTAATCTCAATCAAATAGCGGTGGCAAATAGACCTGTCATCCACTATTGGACGGCGTGAATTACGACGCGGAAGTGGAGTTGGAATTGCCGCTGGAGTATACCCTCAAACCCCAAAAAAGTAATTTCCTGTCAGCTCAACTCTCCGTACTCGTATATTTTTCCTTCAGCGCTTCGATCACCGACGGGTCGGCAAGCGTGGTGACGTTGCCCAGGGCGCGGCCTTCAGCGATGTCGCGCAACAGCCGGCGCATGATTTTGCCTGAACGCGTCTTCGGCAGGTCGGCGGAGAAGATAATTTTATCCGGCAGCGCGAACTTGCCGATTTTCTTCGCCACGAGGTCGTTGAGTTCGCGGATAAGGTCGGAATTCGCCTCGAAACCGTTCTTCACGGTCACAAAAGAGACGAGCGCCTGGCCTTTCAATTCGTGCGGAATGCCGATCACGGCGCTTTCCGCCACCGCCGGGTGTTCGACGTAAACGCTTTCCAGCTCGGCGGTGCCGATGCGGTGCGCGGAGACGTTCACGACGTCGTCCACGCGCCCGAGGATCCAGTAATAGCCGTCCGCGTCCTTGCGCGCGCCGTCGCCGGGGAAATAATATTTGCCGCCCCACTTCGAAAAATAGGTGGACTTGAAGCGTTCCGGGTCGCCCCAGATGCCGCGCATGATGCCCGGCCAGGGGTTTTTGATCGCGAGGATGCCCGCGCGCACTTCCTTGGCGTCGTCATCGAGGATGGCCGGCTCGATGCCAAAGAACGGAACAGTCGCGCTGCCGGGTTTGGTGGCGATGGCCCCGGGCAGCGGCGTGAGCATGATGCCGCCGGTTTCCGTCTGCCACCAGGTGTCCACAATCGGACAGCGCCCGCCGCCGATGACGTTGTGGTACCACATCCAGGCCTCGGGGTTGATGGATTCGCCGACGGAGCCGAGCAGGCGCAGCGACGATAAATCGTGCTTCTGCGGCCAGACTTCGCCCCACTTCATGCAGGCACGGATGGCAGTCGGCGCGGTGTAAAAGACGGTAACGCTGTATTTTTCCACGACCTGCCAGAAGCGGTCGCTCTCGGGCCAGTTGGGCACGCCTTCGAACATCACCACGGTCGCGCCATTTTGCAGCGGACCGTAGAGAATATAACTGTGGCCGGTGACCCAACCGATGTCCGCCGTGCACCAGAAGACGTCCTCGGGACGCAGATCGAAAATATATTTGGTCGTGAGGTACGCATACACCATGTAGCCGCCCGTGGTGTGCATGATGCCCTTGGGCTTTCCGGTCGAGCCGCTCGTATAGAGAATAAAGAGCAAGTCTTCGGCGTCCATGCGCTCGGCTTCGCAGTGGCGCGACTGTTCCTTGACGACCTCGTGATACCACACATCGCGCCCCGGCTTCATGGTGCAGGGATGCAGTTGCTTCAACGGCTCGCGCGCAACCACGAGAACCTTTTCCACGCCCGGACACTCCGCGATGCCTTCATCCACCGTGTTTTTCAACGGGAGCACTTTGCCGCGGCGATAACCGCCATCGCAGGTGATGACAAACTTCGCCTGGCAGTCGTTGACACGGTCCTTGATAGATTCCGCCGAAAAACCGCCGAAAATAACGGAGTGCGGCGCACCGAGGCGCGCACACGCGAGCACGGCGATAGCCAATTCGGGGATCATCGGCATGTAGAGCGCGATTTTGTCGCCCTTCTTGACGCCGAGGCTCTTGAGCACATTCGAAAATAGACAAACTTCACGATGCAGGTCGGAGTACGTCAGCACGCGCTGGTCACCGGGTTCGCCTTCGAAAATAATCGCGGCCTTGTTGCGCGTGGCATCATGCAGATGGCGGTCGAGGCAGTTGTAAGTGATGTTGGTGCTGCCGCCCTCGAACCATTTGAAAAAGGGCGCGTTCTTCGTATTCAGCACCGTGTGCCACTTTTTGAACCAGTGCAGTTCGCCCGCGATGTCGGCCCAAAACTTCTCCGGGTCCGCGATGCTCTGCGCGTACATCTCCTGATATTGCTTCAGGCTCTTGATGTATGCCTGCCGCGCAAACGCCGGCGGCGGCGGAAATTGGCGGTTTTCCTGGGAAACGGTGTCAAACTGCGATGCGGGTTCACTCATGGGGATGCGGGGAAGGGGTCTAGATTTTCAAAATCGCGGGCGGCGGCAAGCCAAAAGCCCAGCCCGCTCGCAGGAATGGCATTCCCAAACGCCCGCCCGCCCGCCACACTGGCTGGGTGGATACCGCCCTCTTCGACTACCCCCTGCCACCGGGGCGCATCGCCCAAAAACCCGCAGAACCGCGGGATAGCGCGCGGCTGCTCGTCGTTGACCGGGTAACCCGGCGGGTCGAACACCGGATTTTTCGGGAGCTCCCGGAGTTGCTTCCTCCGGGCACACGGTTGTTTCGCAACAACGCCGCCGTTTTCAAGGCGCGCCTGCTTTTGCGGCGGCCCACTGGCGGGCAGCTCGAATGTCTGTTGCTCCACCCCGACCTCACTGCCGACCCCGCCGGGCTAACCTGGTGGTGTCTGCTCAAGCCTGGGAAAAAATATCCGCCCGGCTCATCGTTCGACGTGGCAGGTATTTTCACCGCCACTGTTTTGGAAAAATACGCCGACGGCCAATGCCTCGTGCGTTTCGAAGTCTTGATTGCGGGCGGAGTACTGGCTGTGGCCGAGCGCTTGGGCGAAGTACCTTTGCCTCCTTACATCCGGCGAGAGGACGAGGGCACTGCCGACCTGTGCACACAGGACAGCGAACGCTATCAAACCGTGTACGCTGACCCCACGAAAAAAATCGCCGCCGCCGCGCCCACCGCCGGATTGCATTTTACGCCCGCGGTACTGGCCGCGCTGGCTGCGCGTTCGGTTTCTATGCACGACCTCGCGCTGCGCGTCGGCCTTGGCACGTTTCGCCCGATCACCGCTGCGCATGTCGAGGAGCACGTCATCCACCGCGAATGGTATGAAATTCCAGCGAACACCCGCGCCGCGCTAACGGCGTCCAACGGTCCGCGCCTCGCGGTAGGCACCACGACTCTGCGCGCCATCGAGGATTTTTTTGCAAAATCAAAAAACGTAAACGAAAATCAGCCCTGGCTCGCCGAGGCGGACATTTTTATTTACCCGCCGCGCGCGTTTATGGGCGCGGAAATGCTTTTGACAAATTTCCACCTCCCACGCTCGACACTGCTCTGCCTTGTCAGCGCGTTTCTCGCCCCTGGCTCAACCGACGGCATCGCCTGGCTCAAGGAGCTTTACGCTGAAGCCGTGGCCCGCGATTACCGATTCTACAGCTACGGCGACGCGATGCTGATTTTGTAAGCTATTCGGCGGCTGGCAAATCGCGCAACGCGGCGACCACCGCCTCCGGTGAAGTCAACCCTGGCGAGCCGGGTTCCGGCCCCAACACCCGCGCGCGGGGATTGCACGACCACTGCGTAGCGTGCGCGCGCGCCGAACTATAAACGGGCCCGAGTGTCACAATGGTGGGCCGGTCAAACGCCGCCGCAGCATGCATGACAAAACTTGAATTGCACAGCACTCGCCCCGCCGCCGCTGTCAGCGCCAGCGTGTCCCGCAAACCCACCGCTCCCGCCAGATTGCGGATTGCCGGCAGGCCTTGGGCCAGTTCGTCACCCGCCATGCGATCCTTCGGCCCGCCGACGAGTAAAATAGTCCAACCGCTTTCCTTGGCCAGCGATGTGAGCACCGCGCGCAGACTCACCAGCGGCCAGCACTTTTCCGGCAAACCGCCGCCCAAGCCCACGAGCAGTCTCTTTGACGGCGCAGCACCGCTCCACGCCGCCTCGCCCCCGGCTCGCTCGACCGACGTGAGAAAAACTTGCGGACGCAATGCAGGCCAGCGTTCCTCCGGCAACCCGAGCACGCCCGCCTGTCGCACCGCCGCGCGGCCCACATATTCATTTTCCAAATACGCTATGACATCTGCGCAACCACGGCCTCCACCCGCATAACCACTCACGCCCACGCGGCGCGGAAAACCCGCCCGCAACAAAAGCAAAGATCCAAACGGGCTGCCAAGCACGTCAATACCGACATCCCCGTGCCGCTCCCGCAGGGCGCTGACTTCGGGCGAGCGATACACGTAACACAAAGCGGCTCTTAGCCCGGCCAGACTCTTCGCCGGATACTGCGCGCGCAGGTGATTGTGCCAGGGCGCGTTCATTGACAAAACTTCGTCCACATGCGGATTGTGTTCCAAAAGCGGACGCGCCCAATCACCCACCCCGGCCTGCACGCGCGTTTGTGGCCACAGGCGTTTGAGCGCCTCAAACAGCGGCGTCACCGTCAGCACATCGCCCAAATCATTGTTGCGCAGGACAAAGACCGTGGCGGGCGGGTTGGCCGCTGGCCGCCGCGGCGCAGTGACCGCTGCCACAGCACCCACCACCCCGTCGCTCAAAGTTCGTTTCCAGCTCACGCGAGCATCTTGCCCGGAACCCTCCCACCGCCAACCTCAAAAATATTAACCCACTCATTACAAAAACTGCTAATTCTTCGCCGGCTCAGAAGACTGAAACGATCCGTAAACCACCCCGACCAAATTTTCCGCCGTCACCCGGTAGATGTCGGCGTGAGGCTGGTTTTCGCCCTCAATGACCCAGCCACCGATTTCCTTGTACTGCAGGGTATGGACAATTTGTTTACCTTGGGGTGAACGATAGGCGACATTCATGCCGGGCCGGAGGTCTTCAAACTTAATCGGGGCGATGAGAAAAATCGTGTTGTTGCCGTAGAGCGGCTGCATGGAATCGCCGATGCCCTGCCCGAGGGATGCCCCCGGCACATCCTTGGCCGCCATCCGCGCCGCGGACAGGGTCGTGCTGGGCGGCACGGTTGACGACGGAGCGCTCGTTTCCGACTCGTAAGACTGCGCGCAGCCCAGCATCCAAACGATGCCTAGCATAGTCATGGCCGCTCCGACCGCCTGGGTGCCGTACTTCCCGGGTAAACGCATGGGGGCATAGTACACCCTGACACGCAGAAGCGCAACGCGAAGGATGCTTGCAAATGGGGGGAAACCCTTTATCCAAGTTCTAGATGATGGTTTGATTTTTTCTCCGGCGTGAATCATCTCCCCCGCTTACCATGCGCCGTTCCCATCCTTTTTTCCTGATCGCCGTGCTGGCCGCCGGACTGTGTGCTGCGGGCTTTCGCAACATTCCGTACCTCAGCGCCGACGAGGTGATGCAAAAGGTCAAAGACACGCAGGCCGCCGACGCCGAAATTGACTATATCCGTATGACCACGGTCTCGAGCTCGGGCGAGGCCGTCACGCGCGAGTTCATCTCGGTCGTGCAAAAAGACACCAAGGGCGATTCCTTTTACCTGATGCGCTTTCTGGCCCCCGACGACGAAAAGGGCACCTCGCTCCTGGTCACGGAAAAAGAAGGCGCGGAAGCGGAGCAATACCTTTACCTGCCCGCCCTCGGCAAACCCAAGAAAATCGAAGGCTCCGGCCGCGCCGGCAATTTCATGGGCTCCGACTTCACCTTCGAAGACTTGCGCAAAGAAAAAGTCGGTGAATGGAAATACGACCGCCTCGAAGATGAAAGCGTGGAAGGCACCGACTGCTACGTCATCATGGCCACGCCCGCAGATAAAAGTCGCGAAAAGATCACCGGCTACACCTACCGCTTTCTCTATGTGGACAAAGCCAACTTTGTCATCCGCCGCATCGAGCTGCTCGACAGCAAGCACGTCATCACCAAAGTTTTCGACGCCCAGGATTACCAGCCTGCCAATAACGGCACCCAGCGCCCGCGCAGCGGCGTGATGACCAACAAGGTCAAAAACACCCACACGATCATGACGTTGCTCAACACGCGCCTTAATCAGCCCGTGGACGAAAAATTCTTCACGCTCGACACCATCCAGCATTGGGGCCCCGACCAGGAAAAACTGGTGACGGATTTGAAGCCCGCTCCGGCCAAAAGCCCCTGAAGCCATTTCGCCGGCTTTGTTGATAGTTATTAAACTCTCCTCCCGCAGCTTTTAGGGCTGCCAACACCCGTTCACCACCGTGTCTCCGGTCATCGGGCAGTTCCTCAGTTTTTGTTACCGGCGGGCGTGGCTGGTTTGGGTGCTCGCCATCCTGTTCGCAGGGCTGGGCGCTTGGAACGCGCGCAACCTGCGCCTCAATGTCTCCGCCGAAGGCTTGGTGCCCGAGGACAGCCCCTTGCGCGCGAGCTACGATGAAACGAAACGCGTTTTTGGCTCAGATTACATTGTCGGCGTCTATGTGGATGACCCGGAATTGTTCACGCTGCCCAAGTTGGAGCGTTTGCAAAAACTCGCCGAACAGCTTGCCAAGCTGCCCAACGTCGAATCGGTCAACACCGCCCCGGCCACTCCGCTCGCCAAAGCGCCCGCGCGCACGCATATCGACCTTTCCGCCATCAAACAACTGGCCCAAGGCACAGGCTCCGGACAAAAAGCCGCCACGCAACCGACCTCCTACGTCGAACGCAGCGAAAGTATTTTCACCATCGGCACCATTGACGGAAAAGGCGGCTCGGTTTCCACCGGGCCCGCGCTCGATCCGATGCCGGAAAACGCGGAAGAACTGGCCGCAGCGAAAGAACGTCTTTTGCGCAATCCCTTGCTGGTCGGCACGTTGATCTCGCGCGACGCCCAGGCCACCATCATCACGCTCTACCTGTCGCCGGCCGAAGCGCAAAAACCGGACTTCGATACTGCGTTTGTCGCCAGCGTGGAAAAGCTGCTCGCCCCTGAAAAAGCGCATTTCGCGCAGATTTTTCCCATCGGCGCACCGGTCATGCATGTCGCTATTACCCAATATATTTTTCGTGACCAGATGCGGCTGCTGCCGCTGGCGTGCGTGATTCTGCTTTCGTTGCTCGGCCTGATGATGCGCAGCGTCAACGCCGTCATCCTGCTCCTCATCAATGCGATTCTGGCCAATTGCTGGACGCTGGGAATGATGGCGCTGCTCGGCATCCCGCTGAACATGCTTAATTACGTGGTGCCGGCGCTCGTGGTGATGATTGGCTCCGGCTCCGACGTACATTTGCTAATCGGCTCTTCCCAGCAGCGCGCCCGCGGCTTGACCGGCCTGCAAGCTATCAGCGAAACCGGCCGGCTCATCGGCCTGAGTTTGCTGCTCAATACCGGCACGACCGTGCTCGGTTTTGCGTCCACCCTGCTGACGGACATAAGTATTCTGCGCGAATTCGGCGAGTCTGCCGCACTGGCGATTTCTCTGCGGTTCATCAGCACGATGTTTGTCGTTCCAGCGTATTTACGCCTGACCGACCGCTGGTCGGCACCCGTGTTGATTGACGGCCATGGCTCCGGTCAATCCGCCGATGGCTGGTGGGAACGTTACCTGATGCGCCCGTATATACGTCTGGTCTCGCAGCATCTCGTCCAGCGCCCCGGGCTCGTGATGCTCATCTGCGGCGGCATCACTGCGGTGTCACTCGTGTTTGCCTCACGCATCCGCCTGGATAACGATTTTGCCGCGTTCCTGCGCGCCGACTCGCCCGTGATGCAACAGTTGAACACGGTCTCCAAGCGCCTTTCCGGCACCGACATCATTGACGTTTATTTCCACGGCGAACCGGGCGAATATCACCGCCCCGAGCGCCTGCGCCAGTTGTTTGACTTCGAACAGCAATACCTGCGCAAGCAGCACGACGTGGATTCTGTTATGGGACTGCCGGACATTATTGCGCTGTTCAACCGCGAGTTCCATGACGGCGACGCCGCCTACTTCGCCATCCCCAACGATTCCCGTGCCATCACCCAACCGCTGGGATTGATGCAGCCGTCCGATTTGCAGCCCTACACCAATCGCGATGGCTCAAAAATCAACATCGTGATGCGCTGCAATCTCCATAACACCACCCTGCTCAATCAGCTCGTGGCTGACATTGATCACACACTCAACAGCGAAAAATATGGCGTGCACCATTTCGTGGTCACCGGCCATGCTGTCCTCGCGGCCGCTTCGGTGGACAGCATCGCCCAAGGCCAGGTGGCTTCGCTGAGCAGCATGGTCGCCATCCTCGGCGGTACCGTGGCCCTCGTGTTTTTGTCGTGGCGCGCCGCCGCCTCGGCCATCGCGGCGAATTTGACCCCCATCGCCGTCGTCTTCGCCGTCATGGGCCTGACGCACGTGCCGCTCAACCTCGGGACCTGCATGATTGCCGCCATCAGCATTGGCATGGCCGTGGACAACACCATCAACCTCATGGTGCGCTACCATGACGACTTGCGCCGCACGCGCAATGAAACCACCGCGCTCCACGACACCATGTGTGCGGAATTCAAGCCTGTCGTTCTTTCCGGACTTTCGATGGCCGGCGGATTTATGGCGCTTTCAGTTTCCAGCTTTGTACCCATGCAGGAATTCGGCCTCTTGAGCGCGCTGGTGATGCTGCTCGCTTGCTTTGGCGACCTCCTCGTCACCGCCGCCATGCTCGGCAACAGCCGCATTATCACGGTCTGGGGCGTGCTCGACGTGAAATTGCGCCGCGCCATTGTGAAACAATCACCCGTGTTCGAAGGCTTTTCCACCTGGCAGGCCAAAAAGCTTATCGCCGCTTCTGATATCGAGGAATACCCGGCCGGCCACCACCTGATTGCCGACGGCGCCGCCGGCGACACTATGTACGTCGTGCTCGAAGGAGAACTCGAAGTCAGCAAAGGCTCCGGCCCCAACCGCTTGGAACTCAACCGCCTCGGTCCGGGGCAGGTCATCGGCGAAGTCGCACTCGTGGCCAAAGTGCAGCGCACGGCGGATGTCACCGCGCTCACACCGGTCAAAGTGCTTTCGCTGACTTGGCGCTCATTGTGCGAATTGCAACGTTTCAGCCCGTTCCTGGCCGCCCGGCTTAATCTCAACCTTGCCAAAATCCTCGGCCTGCGCCTCGCGGACACTTTGAAAAAAACCCAGAATCCCTTTCCCGCCGCGGCCACGCCGCTCACCTCGGTGCCGTGGAAGGATGACACCAAGCCATCGCATGAACGATGACGCCCCGACGACGTGGTCGGCTCCAGCCACGTTTTCCGACCCTGGCACGAAGGTACGCCTGCTGGTTTGTTTTTTTGTGCCGATGCTCACGGCGTGGCTGCTCGCAACGGTTTGGGTACCCCTCGAATTGCATCAGGCCGAAGAGTACCTGACTCTGGCGCAGTCTCCCGACGGCGGCTTTTCGCTGCTGCGCCCACCCGGCTATATTTTTTTCCTGCACATCCTATCCCGTCTGTCCGGCGGATTCCCTCAGGGCGCGTACGCTCCGGTATATTTCACCCAAGCGGTCCTGCTCGGCTGTGCCGCCGTGGCATTTTTTCTCGTGGCGCGGCGCTGGCTGGAGCCCGCCGCCGCCTGCGTCCTGGCGTTGGCCTTCGGCTGCCATCCACTCACGCTCGTACTGGCCGGCTACCTGCATTACGACCTGCTGCATCTGGCCCTGTTGGTGATTATGGCCTGGTGCATGGTTCGTGCGTTCTTGAGCCCGTGCATTTCCTGGCGGTGGGCTATCCTCGCCGGAGTGGTCGCAGGGTTAACGACACTGACACGGCCAATGACATTGTTGTTTCCGCCTGTACTCGCAATCGTTCTCGTACGGTTGCGCAAGGCAGATAGTCGGCACAGGTCTCTCTCCTGGTTAATAGGTGTTACCGCCATGGCACTGACTCTGGTGCCACGCGTGGTGGAAAATTTTCACCGCACCCACCGACTCTTCCCCGTCAACGCCCAAACCGGCGCGGCCGTGTGGCCGATGACCGTGACCGCCCTGCAACCTACTTCGGTAAATTTTCCCTGGCTGAAAGCGTGGACACCTGCTGGCAGCGACCTCATTACCAGCCATCTCGGCCCCGACGCCGTGCGCCCCGATGCTTTCATGACCCAGACGATTGTTCTCGATGATCTATTCAAAGCGGATGCCTGGACGCGTTTTCGCGCACATCCCTCCATCTACCTTGAGAATGTTGCAGCAAATCTAGTTTTCTTTTGGACGGGTGATTCGCGGCGATTCATTCAGGCGTTCTGTTTTTATCAGATCGCCGAACGTCCTTCGCGCACCACCGCTTGGGCCGTGGGGTATTTCGTGCTGTCCAGTGCGCTCATGCATGCACTGGCTCTCTACGGCTGGGTGCGCGCGTGGTGGCAGCGCGAACCGACTCTCCTGGTGGCCGGTTCAGTTTTTCTAACGCTATGGCTGGTGCATGCGCTCGTCTATCTGGATGCGCGGTACATCTACGCGGGCCTGCCGTTCTTCCTGTGGTTTGCCGCTTACGGACTGCGGGAACTTTTACCCGCCCGCTGCCGGCGCGACCTGGCGGCGGCCACGGTTCTCGCAGCCCTGTCCTTTATCGGACTCTTCTGCATCCTACTCTAGATAATCAATTCAGTTTTATCGTCAATCGGCATTCAAAAAAACTCTCCCACATAACGTTAGTACTGATTTTCAAACGCGTGTTACAATTCACTATTCAGCGGAAATACTTTTCAATTGGCTTGAACGTGCGATTTTTAACGCTCAAATTTTACGTCCGGCAGGCTTCCTGCTCACCCTTTCGCCATGGCCTGTAGTCCCAACTATTTCGATCACTTGATCAGCAAAGGCGCCTTGTCGTCCGGGACTAAAAACCTGCTTGATATCGGGACTCAATGCTACATGGGCGCCGAGCCCGCCGATATTTTGCGTTTCTGGGAGGCACTCGCCACCCAGCCATCGGCTAAATTTTCGCAAAAAAAGGCCGCTTTCCTGGCCCAAAAATCGCAGTCCGTTGGCAACCCGGATCTGCCGACGGCCTACCTGTCTGAGATTTTGGAGGACACCTCGGTCAATTACGAGTCCCTGGATGTCTGCCCCGGCCCCAAGACCACCCTTTTCGATCTGAACACCGAGACCCTGCCTGACCACTGGCAAAACGCCTTCGATTTGGTTCTGAACTTCGGCACAACGGAGCACGTCTTCAATCAATACAACGCCTTTAAGGTCATGCACGAGGCCGTGAGCGAAGGTGGCTACATTTTCCATCAAGTTCCCTGTTCCGCCTATTTCGACCACGGCTATTTCACTTATACGCCCAAGTTTTTTGAAGATCTGGCCCGTGCCAACAACTACGAATTGATCGACTTCTGGGTCTATAATCAACAAGGCCGTCAGTCCATCTTGAGCGCATTGACCACGCCCCAAAACGATCTTTTCAAACGAGCGACCGCCGAGAACCGCGATCATGCACCCAACCCCGGCCAGACCGATTTCCGCGGCACCAGCATGCTGATCAACGTGTTATTCCGTGTCCGCCATAAAACTTCATTCAAGGTCTCGCTCGAACTTTCGACCAGTCATCCCGCGCCCAGCAACAATACCGCCCCTATCCTCGCCGCCGAATCCACGCAGCCGATCGCCGATGACGACATAACGGTACCCACCTACGACCCCCCTGGCATAAACATCGCCATCCCGTGCTGGGGTGAACCATATCTGCAAATTTTTCTCAATCACACGCTCAAGAATCTGGTCGCCTGCATCAAACATTGCCGCTCTCGGCCGGACGTGCATTTGCTGTTCTACACCACCGCCGACAGCCAGACTGCGGTCAGCGCCGCGCTGGAACCGTTCCGCCAGGAAATCGTCCAAGTCAGTGTTGTCGTCATTGACCAGCTCATCCGCGACAGCCTCCATGCCTACATGGCGATGAGTAAATGCCACGAACAGGCTATCGCGCAAACCCCGGCGGGCGATTTACTCGTGTTCATCCAGCCCGACACCGTCTGGTCCATAAATACTTTGCAGCAGTGCCTTGATTTCCACGCCGATGGCGCCAAGGCCGTGCTCGTCCCCTCGCTGCGGGTTTCCCTGGAAGACCTTGCCGCGCAGCCCGGCCAGCTTTCCCAATTAAGCTCACGGCAATTGGTGGACATCGCCACCCGCAGCCTCCATCCGCTGATGATGGCCTTTTTTTGTGACGGTCCGCGCGCCGCCAATCGCTCTCTGGGGACGTATATCCATCCGGTTTTGAATTTGGGCTACGTGGTCAGCTACTTTCATCTCCATCCCTTGATGATCGAATCGCCCGGGCGCGCCATCGCCATTAGCACAACGATCGACCATGATTTGGTTTACAATCTTTTCCAGGATTCGGAAATTAAAGTCGTCCGCAACTCGGACGAAATTTTTGCGCTGGAGATTTCCCCCCGGCTGCATCGGAACGAATTAATCAGCCCGTCCTGCATCGCCCCCCACACCATTCGCGATTGGGCGCAAAAATGGACCTGCTCGCAGCACCGCAAAAACGCCTGCACCCCGGTGCGTATTTTCAGCAGCCACTACGACTCCACCGACTCTTTTCACCGGGCCCAATTCGACACCGCGGAAAAGGCCCTCGCCCGCGAATTCTCCCAACTCACCACCGACATCCCGTATGAATTGGTTTACTAAACAAGTGCAACTGGCCCGTCGCAGCGTCGCGCGCGCACGCTGCCTTTATCATTATCTCCACGATTTGGCGGTGCTGCTCTATCGCGCCCAAGCTGCCGGCGGGAAACTGCCCGACCCCGCCCGTGTGATTAATCTGGAGACGCTGGATAAAAATCAAAATGCGTTTTGGGCGGAAATCAATCGTGCCGGCTCGCGCCTGCACGCTATCGAAAATACCCTGGCTTCCTTGCCGTCGGGCCGTACCACCGACGACGAAATCAAGGACACTCTTTTCAAATCCATTGAATATTGCTTCGTTTCCGCCACTCCGGGCAGTTTTGCGGAATTTGGCACTTACGAGGCCGTCACCAGCGCCAGCATCGCCAAAGCGTTCAAGGCCCATCAGCATCGCTACGGCTACATGGACTCCCAGCATCAAATCGCGCCTCGCAAACTGTATTTTTTCGACAGTTTCAAGGGCTTTCCTGAAATTAAACACCGGATCGACGCCTCGGCACCGCATGTGGCCGCCAAAGCCTGGGGCAAAGGCGCCTGCCGGGGACTCTCCGTCTCTCAGTTTAACGAGGTGCTGGCCTCGATTCTTCCCTCCAGTCTTTTCGAAACGGTGCCCGGTTTTTATAAAGATACCCTGCCGCAATTTGACCCGGATGTGCGCTTCGCCTTTATCCACGTGGACTGCGACCTTTACGAATCGACCATCGACGCACTGGATCTGCTCCTTGCACGCAACCAGGTCGCAGCGGGCTGCATGATTCTTTTTGACGACTGGAACTGCAACCACGCGTCCCTCGCGCACGGTGAAAGAAAAGCCTGGCAGCAACTCGCACAGGAACACTCCATCCAGTTTTCCGATCTCGGTAGTTATGGCTGCGTTGGCCAGCGCTTTATCGTCCACAGCTACACCCCGCGCACCCAAACCCGGCCTGATTCATTTCTTCACACCGCCCCTTCTGTGCCGGCGCAAAATCTGCCCGCCGCCTTTCTGCCCAACTGATAAATGTCGGGCGGTGTTTCCCAACGTCAGCATCCGGATAGCTGGTTGCTGGTTTAGCTAATTTTCGTTCCCGGTTCGAGACGCGTCATGGTCAGATGTCCATCGTGGAGTGTCACGACAGTATTGAGAAATTGCCATTGGCCGCGTTTACCGGGCTCCAGTGTCACCGCCCGGAATTTGCGGCCATGCCATGGGCAATGCAGGGTTTCGCCGCACAAGTGCTGCTCCGTCAACGCCGCACCTTCGTGCGGGCATACCGCCGGCCAGACTTGGACGCCTGCATCCTTCCGCTGCACCCAGAACGCCAGCGGGCCCAGCGCAATGCGCCGCCACTGCCCGTCGCTCAAATCGCCGAGTGGAGCCTGGGCCGACGGAAACGGCGGCACAATCACGTTGTCGGTCAATTCGTTCGAGTTTAAGAAATCCGGATCGTCAGTCGTGAAATGAAAACCCGCTTTACGCAGGGCAAAACGCTGCTGGCGAATATCCAGGTCCTCGGCGTCCTGCACGCGCTGGAGTTTGAGCATCCGGCGGTTGAACGGCCCATGCAGCCAGCGGAACATCCAGTGTGACGCCGTCCACCAGTCCACTTGAAACAGGCAGTCATCTCCCTGCTGCGTCAGCCGGACGACTTGATGGCAATAAATCACCCCGAGCACCACCATGGTCTGCAAGAGTATGCCGGGCCGCAGCCAGGCATTGGAAACTTGAATAAAGATGGGCAGGCGGCCCCAGCGTGTTACGTTCACGGAAAAATTCTTTCCCGCCATCACCTGTAGCGCATCATTGTAGGTATGATGCACAAAAATGCGGTGCCAGTAATCGAAGGCGTTCCATTCCATATCCTCGACGTAGCCGCAAACCGTGCTTTCATGATGCCCGCGGGTAATGGACATGCCCGCGTGCATTTTCATTATTTCCTTTTCCAACTGCGCCGGTTCGGTCGGGACGGCATACGCAACTTGCGAAACAGTTTTGCGTGGAGGCAGCATGAAAGACAAAAACAGATGAAGACCAGAGCCCACGTCTTTAATTTACCTATTGCCCAATGGCAATTCGTTATTTGCCTAGGTATCCGCTCTTTTGGTCATTAACTCACATTGCACCGATCCGTCCAGCGCCTGGTCGGTGTGCAACTTGGATCGAAGACCACGGATAGCTATCATCCATTTCATCCGGAAATACCCGTCTTATTTGGCCCTTCCACTGCCGCGAAAACTGGTGGAGCCGATCGGGCTTGAACCGACGACCTCCACAATGCCATTGTGGCGCTCTGCCAACTGAGCTACGGCCCCAGGTCGTGTGACGAAGGGTCAGTGAACCATTCAGCCCCCTGTTCGTCAATGGTTTTCGAATCCCGCCCAGTGCGCCAAATTCCCGGCTTGAGTTCGCGGGCCGGCCCGGCAACCTGCGCCCATGGCCTCCGCATCTGCTCACCGACCCTGCGAAGTGATTTTGGCGCTCGACGTGCCCACCCACGCTGAGGCCGAGGCCTTTCTGGACCGCATTGGCTCCGATTTGCGCTGGGTCAAAGTCGGCCTGCAAATGTTCCTGCGTGAAGGCCCCGGCCTGGTCGATGCGCTCGCCGCGCGCGGCCATCGCGTATTTTTGGACCTCAAGCTGCACGACATCCCCAACACCGTCGCCTCGGCCATCCGCAGCCTGCACGGGCGGCCTTGTGAAATGCTGACCATCCATGCGGGCGGTGGCGGCGAAATGATGCGCCAAGCTGTCGAAGCCGCCCGTGAGACCAACCCCGGGCTTATCTTGCTGGCTGTGACGGTGCTGACGTCGCTCGACGACCCCAGCCTCGCCGAAATGGGTGTAACCGACGGCGCGGGCTCACAAGTTGAGCGCCTGGCCGGGCTGGCTTTGCAGGCCGGCGTGCCGGGCCTCATTTGCTCGCCGAAGGAATTACCTATGTTGCGGAAAAAATTTGGCGCCGGACCACTGCTCATCACGCCCGGGGTACGTCCGACCGGCGCGGACGCCGGCGACCAAAAACGCGCCCTCACCCCACGCGATGCCGCTGCTGCGGGAAGCGACTTTATCGTGGTCGGTCGTCCCCTGCTTCAGGCCAAAGACCCGCGCGCTGCGCTGGCGGCCATCCGCGCGGAAATGGCCGGAGTTTAATTTTATGCCGAATGCCGCCGTCATGTTGTGCGCAGGCCGGGCGACGCGAATGCGCGGCGCCGTCGCCGACAAGGTGCTTGCCCCACTCGCGAAGCAAACGGTGCTCGAATATTCCCTGCGTGCATTCCTCCAGTCCGGCGTCGTCAACTATTTTGTGTTTGTCGTCCGTGATGCGAAACAACAGATCGCCATCACGAAAGTTTTGAAGAAAGTCGGTATCCCCTCTATCCGCGTTGTCTTCACCCCCGGCGGTGCGGAACGGCAGGATTCGGTCTTTAGCGGCCTCAGCCACGTGCCCAAGGATGCGGATCATGTCTTCATTCACGACTGCGCGCGCCCCATGATAACACCCGCGAGCCTCCGCGCGCTTGCCACCGCCGTCAAAAAAGACCGCGCTGCCGTCCTCGCGCATCGCGTCACCGACACCATTAAACAAATCCCGCCGCACGCGCGCGGCCCACGCCGGTTGAAACTGCGCGATTTGCAGCGCGACACCCTCTGGGCGATGGAAACCCCGCAGGTTTTTGCGTGCGACCTCATCACCCTGGCCTACGCAAAAGTTCGGGCGAAAAAATTGCACGTCACAGACGACGTCGCCGCTGCGGTCCTCCTCGGCCATCCGGTGACCATCGTCGAAAATTCTTCCCCCAACCCCAAACTCACCTACCCCGAGGATTTTGCCTGGGTGGAGTTGCTGCTCAAGAAGCGTTAACCAGCCGTCCGTCCACCAGGTGAACCAGCCGGTCGGCGATGTCGAGAATGCGGTTGTCGTGGGTGACCAAAACGATGGTGCAACCGGCTTCCTTCGCGAGGCGTTGAAGCAACTCAACCACTTCGTGGCCGGTTTTACCGTCAAGAGACGCCGTCGGCTCATCCGCTAAAATGATGGAAGGATGGCGGATGAGCGCGCGCGCCACGGCCACCCGCTGTTTCTGTCCGCCGGAAAGATGACCCGGATGTTTCTCCGCGTGCTCCGCGATGCCGACACGCTGCAGCATCTCCAAGGCAAGTGCGCGGGAGCTTTCGCCGCTCTGTCCTTCCTCAAAACTCAAGGGTAGTTGCACATTCTGGCAGACGGTCAGGGCCTCAATTAAATGGTGCATCTGAAAAATGAATCCGATCTTGCGGCGCGCGGCAACGAGGTCGCCCTGACGCGCCCCAGCCAGTTCCTGCCCGTCCACCACGATGCTGCCCTGCTGAATGGCTCGCTGCCCGCCGATGAGCTTCAAGAGCGTGGTTTTGCCCGATCCCGACGGCCCCATGATGATGCAGATTTCCCCGCGCGCGAACTCCAGGTTCACATCGTGCAACACCTCCTTCGTCGTCAACCCTTCGGTAAACGAGTGGTGCAAATCGCGCACCTGGATGATGGTCGGGCTGAGCATGGGAAAGTTTGATTAAAAAATATCCGCGGGATTAGCGTGGCGGAGCTTGCGAGTGGCTAGCGCGCCGGCCAGCAGGCACATCACAAGCGACAACCCGAATACCGCCAGGCTGTTGCCGAGCGTAAGATGGGCCGGCATGTGTGCCTGCGTACGCGTCAGCCAATACAATAAAGCCGCCAGCCCCAACCCGGGCAAAAATCCCAATACTGAGAGAATCACCGATTCCTGCAGCACCACGCGGATAAAATACCCGTCAGTGAAACCGATGGCCTTGAGCGTGGCGTACTCCGGCAGATGGTCCGTCACGTCAGTATAAAGGATTTGGTAAACGATGACCGCACCAACCAGCAACGACACGATCATCGAAGCGCCGATAACGAAGCCGATAGGCGTGCGATCGGCCCAGTAGTGCTTTTCTTTTTCAACAAAGGCGTCGAATGTCAGCACCTGCACGTCATCCGGAAGGCGTTTATCCAATTTCGCGGCGACCGTTGCCGCGTCTTCGCCTGGCCGCAGCGTGATGAGTCCGATGCTGATCTGGTCGTTCCGACTGCCGGGAAATACTTTCGAAAACGCCTCGCGGCCCATGAGCACATTGCCGTCGGCCGCGAACGTCACACCCATGTTGAACAACCCCTCGATTTGCACGTGCCGGCCCGCGATTTCGGAATCCACCACGCCATTATTGGCCGCCAGCATCTGCACCATCGGGCCGTAGTCGGCGCGCGAAAGATTGTCGAACAGCACGACATTCTCGCGTTTGAGTTTGTCCTGCTGGACGAGAATTTCCGGATTCGTAAACGGTTTTTCCGCCGGGTTGAAGGCGAGGATGAAAATATCGCGCTCGCGCCCGGTCTGCGGATTTTTGAATGGCAGGTTGCCAAGGGACAGGCTGGTGGCGGACTGAACTTCGCTCAGCCCCTGCGCCGAGTAGAGCCGCGCGGCGGGAAATTCGTGGCTGCTGCCAAGGTACTCAAATTGCGGACTGAGCAGCACGATGTCCGCGCGCATTTGCAGGATGGGCGCCACCACCTGCGCGAACAGCGCAGAATTAAGCCCCACCTGAAAGAGCATCATCGTCACCGCCACGGTGATGCCCGCCACCGCCGCTGCAAAACGCTTTTTTTCCATCGCCAGCTGGCACCACGGCAGTGGAATACCGAGCGGAAAAATCCGTTCGTAGAATGAAGAAAACAGACGCCGGGCAGGCCGTGTCATTGGGCAAAACGCACCGTCACTTGACTGTTGATGATATTGGCCGCCGGGCCGGGGGTGTCGAGATGCACCTTCACCAGGATGACGGGTTGATCGGAAAAGACCGTGGGATCAATATTCGGCAGCGTGTTGCCCGCCACCATCGGGCTGATTTCAACCACCGTCCCCGTCAGCCCCTCATCGGGCAAGGCCGAGCCGAGTACCGTGGTTTTCTGCCCCGTGTGCACGCCGGGAATATCGTCAATAAAGACCAGCGCATCCACAAACATATCGCGCGTATCACCCAACTCGAGTATTCCCGCTGGGCCCACGGCTTCGCCGGCATGCGTATGGACGGCCAAGACCCGACCGGCGGAAGGCGCGTGCACTTCACTGAGGGTAAGCTGCGCGTGAGCCACAACCGCAGCAGCCTCCGCAGATGCTAGCCGGGCTTGAGCTGTGGCAACATCCGCTGCACGCTCCGCTTCGATGGCAGACAAAAGTTTGTTTTCGGCCTCGACTGCTGCGCGGGCGGCTTGCGCTTCCAGCTGCACCGGCGCCCATTGTGCATGGTCGGCTGGCGCCGGTTCCTGAACCAGAGCGGCCTCCGCCTGCTTCACACGCAAATCAGCCAAGTCCGCTTGGGCCTGCATTTGCTCAACCTGTCCGGCGGCATCCAAACTGGCACGCTGCTGGGCGGCCTTGGCCTGGTCGAGTTGCGCGCTGGCCATGGCGTGTTCCGTCGTGCGCAGGCGTGTGATGGCATCAAGCCCTGCCTGGGCTTGGGCGACCGCTGCGTCGGCGGCGGCTTTTGCAGTTGGCTGTAAATGCTGCGCAGTCATTAAAGCGGCTTGGGCTGCGGCGGCTTCCCGTTTGACCTGATCCAGCGCGAGACCGGTCGATTCGACGGCCCGGCGCACATTGGCTTCAGCACTAAGTGCCCGGCCTTCAAGGTCGGCCAATTGCGCTTGAACTTCCGCCACTGCGCGGGTTTGAGCCGCCTGGGCCTCCGCCAAACCAGCTGCAGCAGAATTCTTTTCCAGATTGGCGGCATCAAGTTGGGCTTGCAGTAAAGGCTGATCGCGCATGATGGCCAGGATTTGGCCTGCTTCCACCCAATCGCCTGCCTTGACCGACAATTGGCCGACTATCGGCAAGCCTTGCGTTCCCACAGGCGCCGCTACGTGGACAATGCCGCCACTGGGTACAATGCGGCCTTGTGCAGCCACCCCGCTCACAAACGGATTCGACGGGCTGGGCGGATGCCCTTTGACGGGCTGCGCCCACGCCATGCCCGGGGCCATGACCATACCGGCCAGCAAGCTCAGCAACCAAGCCCGGACCCGCCATTGCGTCATGGGAAAGGGTTTTGTCACGCGTGTGAAAGATGTTGTCTACCCGGAACATGCATCGCGGACAAGGTTAAACGCAAAGTGCCCGACCCCGCCCCGAGGATGAATTGTAAACTCGTCAGCCAAGCCCGCCCACCCTAGAACTATCCGCCATCCACCCATGCAAACCGAAGAGGCTTACCGCCGCTGCCTGGACCTGACCCGCGCCCACTACGAAAATTTTCCCGTGGCGCGGCTCGTTCCCAAGCGCCTGCAACCAGCAGTGGCTGCCGTCTACGCCTTTGCCCGCACCGCCGACGACATCGCGGATGAGAACTACGACATGAGCAGCTCGAACCCCGCCGCCATCGCCGAGCGCCTGCGCCAGATGCAGATGTACGAAGACACCCTGCTCGCCAGCGACTGCGGCCAACCCGGGCCACCCGAATGGGAATGGATTTTCACCGCTGTCGCCGATACTCGAAAAAAATATAAACTCCCCCTTTCGTTGTTTCAGGATCTCCTCTCCGCATTTCGTCAGGACATCACCGTGCGCAATTATGCAACTTTTGCCGACGTGCTCGATTACTGCCGCCGTAGTGCCAATCCGGTCGGCCATCTTGTTCTACTGCTCCACGGATTCAGCGATGCCGAACGCTTCGCGCAGTCCGACGCCATTTGCACCGCGCTCCAACTGGCCAATTTCTGGCAGGACATCGCCGTGGACTGGAAAAAAGACCAGCGTGTCTACGTACCCCGGGAAGACTGGGCGCGCTTCGGTGTGACCGAGGCGGACTTTGCCGCGCCCACCACTTCGTCCGGTTTGCGCGAATGTGTGCGCTTTCAAGTGGCGCGTGCCCGCGCGTTGTTTGAAAAAGGCCGCCCGCTGCCCGGCTCGCTGCCTTTCCCCCTGAGTCTCGAAATCCGCATCACCTGGCTCGGCGGCAGCGCGATCCTTGACCGCGTCCTGGCGCAGGATTGCGACACCCTGCGCGCGCGCCCCGCGCTTGGCACTTTCGATAAAGTCCGGTTGCTCTTGCGCGCGCTTTTTCCACTTTAAGAACATTGCCGATGTCCACCGACACCCCCAGTGCCATCGCCGCGCGGCGACAATCCAACCTCGCCTTCTCTTTTCTTTGTCTCGGAAAAGCGGAACGCGAGGGAATGTCGGTGTTTTATGATTTTTGCCGGACGGTGGACGACATCGTAGACGAAACCGCCGCGCCCGCCGCCGCGAAGGCTGCTGCGCTCGATAATTGGCGCGCCGATATCAGCGCCATCGCCGCCAGTCGTGAACCCGTGCAGCCGCTGGCGAAGGAACTGGCACAAGTCATTAAACGTTTCGGCGTGGATCCCCAAAACCTGCACGGAATCGTCGACGGTTGCGCGCTCGACCTCGAACCACGCGATTATAAAAATTTCGAGGAATTGCGCTTGTACTGCCACGGCGTCGCTTCCTGCGTGGGACTGGTTTCCATCAAGATTTTCGGTTGTAAAAACCCCCAGAGTCGCGCCTTCGCCGAAAATCTTGGTTACGCCCTGCAATTGACGAACATCCTGCGCGATGTCGTCGAAGACAAACGCCTCTATGGCCGCATCTACCTACCCCGCGATGAAATGGCCGCCTACGGCGTCACGCCGGAGCAACTTGACGAGCCGAACGCCCACCCCGCCTGCGCGCGTCTTTTTCGCCAGCAATATTTTCGCGCGAAACATTATTTCAACAAGGCCCGCCGGTTGCTGCCCGCGGATGATCGCCGTGCGTTGCTCGCCGCACTGCTCATGGCCGCATTCTACGAGGACATTCTGGAAAAAATCGCCCGTGGCAGGTTTCAACTTACCGAAAACCGTGTGCGTATCGACAAGTGGCGCAAAATGCATCTCGTGGCGCGTACGTGGGGCAAATCTTTTCTGCCTTTGGCCAAAATAACGCCTCCGGGCCGTGTCGCCATCTTTGGCGCGGGCGTGGCGGGCCTGAATGCCGCCCTCGCGCTCGCAGAGCAGGGTTTTGCCGTGGATGTTTACGAAGCGAAAAATTTTCCCGGCGGCCGCGCCTCAAGTTTGCGCGACGCCCCCAGTGGCCTGACCATCGACAACGGCCAGCACATTGTTATGGGCTGTTACCATGCATTTTTGCGATTACTGGAACGTCTCGGCGCGCGCGACCGGCTGGCAGAATCGCCCAACCTCACTGTCGATTATGTCGAACCGGGTGGCCGTTGGTCGCGCCTTGCGGCAGCGGAATTACCCGCGCCATTTCACCTGCTGAGTGGATTGATGAATTTTGGCGCGTTAAGTGGTCGCGACCGCTGGGGGATTCTGCGTCTCGGGCTTTCTTTGAAGTTAGGCAGTCAGCCAAACACCTCGGAATCCGCCGCCGCCTGGCTGGCCCGCCACGGACAAACACCCGGCGCAATGCGTGCGCTCTGGGAGCCCTTTTGTCTCGCCGCGCTCAACGAGCCCCCGGCCACCGCCAGCGCACGTTTGTTATCCGAAACCCTGCGGCGCTCGCTCTTTGGTGCGCGCGGCGATTCTGCCATCTTTTTCTCCCGAGTGGGCTTGAGTGATTTATTCCGCCCCGAAGCGGAAAATTATCTGCGCGCCACCGGCGGCGGCTTGCATTTTGGCACGCAAATTACGCGGTTGAAGTTCGACAGCGACAAACTGACGGGAGCGGAAACCTCCCGCGGAGAAAATATTTCCGCTGATTATTATATTTCCGCGCTGCCTTGGGCCGCCGCGCGCTCCCTACTGCCGGAAGGCACTCCCCTGCGCGCACAAATCGCCGCCATCCAACCCGCCGGTATTTTAAACATCCATCTGCTATGTGATCGCCGCCTTTTTGTGGCACCGTTTGTAGGCCTGCTCGATTCGCCGTTTCATTGGGTCTTTGATCGCTCCGACCATTTACCTGCTGAACGCCACGGAAAAGAGTTTCTTTACGCAGTAACCATGAGTGCAGCGGACGAATCCTGGCTAGCGTGTAAAAGTGAAGACATCCTGACTGCAGTGCGCGCCGAATTAGTGCGCTATTTCCCAGCAGTTAAAGAAGCAAAATTCCTTCGCGAGCTTGTCATCAAAACCAAGGACGCCACTTTCTCCGCCCGACCCGAAGCCGAATCCGCGCGCCCCGGCCCGCGCACCTCGTGGAAAAATTTCTTCCTCGCCGGGGATTGGACGGCCACGAACCTGCCCGCCACCCTCGAAGGCGCCGCCCTGAGCGGCGAGGCCGCCGCCAAAGCGATTGATGAAGCCGTCAGCTAAGCCATTTTTAGAAATTTTGCCAGTCGCGCCAGCACCCGTTCCTTGCCGAGCACACGCAGCATTCCGTAAAAACTTGGGCCTACGCTCATGCCCGACAGCGCCAGTCGCGCGGAATGAATGTAGTCAGCGGTCTTCACACTGTGTTGAGCCGCCAGTTCCTGCACTAGCTTCTCCAGCGCCACCTCGGAAAAATCCTCCTGTCCGGCGAGGGCCGTCTGCAATTCAACCAAACGCGCGCGCGGGTCGCCGTTTTTGGCGAGTTTCGCATGTGACGCTTCATCTATCTTGTAATCTTCCTGGAAAAAGTATGCGCAAAAGTGCGGCAGTTCTTCGAGTGCGCGGATTTTCTCCTGGCACAAACCCAGCACAGCCTGCACGTAGTCCTCCGACGTGTCGTCTTTCACCAAGCCCGCCGTGGCCAGTATCGGCCGACCGAGCCAGGCCAGCTCATGTGGCGAAAGCGCGCGCACGTAGGCGGTGTTGATGTGCGCCATCTTGTTTTCGTCAAAACGGGCGTTGTGCGAGACGATACCAGGCAGGTCAAAAAGTCGAATAACCTCTTCAATGGACAGAATTTCGCGGTCGTCCTTGGGCGACCAGCCCAGCAGACAGAGGGCGTTGCGCACGGCTGCAGGCAGATAATTCCGGCGCTGGTACTCCTCAATGAGCGCACCTTGGTCGCGCTTGCTCATCTTTCCGGTGCCCTTCGTCTTCAGAATCAGCGGAATGTGCGCGTAATGCGGCAGCGGCGCGCCAAAAGCCTCGAATAAAACCACGTGCTTCGGCGTATTGGAAAGGTGATCCTCTCCACGGATGACATGCGTGATGTGCATCGCGATGTCGTCCACCACATTCACAAAGTGAAACACCGGGTCGCCGTTGGCACGGAAGATGACGAAATCCTCATCCACCTCGCGCTCGACGCGCCCACGCACAGCATCGTCAATCACCGGCGGCGTGCAGCGCACTTTTTCGACGTGCTTCTGCTTATGGTCATCCCACGCTTGATAACGCTCGCCCAACAACTTGAAATAAACCGCGCCATCTTTCTCATACGCGCGTCCGGCGGCGAAAAGCTTGTCGCGATATTCTTGATAAAGCGCCCCGCGCATACTCTGAAAATACGGGCCGTATTTGTCGTCGGCCTCCGGGCCCTCATCCCAATTCAGACCCAGCCAGCGCATGCCATCAAGCAGTACACGCAAGGCTTCCGGCGTGTTGCGCTCCTTGTCGGTGTCCTCGATACGAAGGACGAAAGTGCCGCCGGTGTGCCGCGCGTAGAGCCAGTTGAACAGCGCCGTGCGGGCACTGCCGATGTGAAAAAAGCCGGTCGGGCTCGGCGCAAAACGGACGCGGACAGGAGAGTCAGCCATAGGGAAAGCCGGTAAGCTTGGCAGGTGCATCGCCAAAGGAAAAGACGGAAAACAGCCCCATGGGCGGACTTTTCATCCGCTGTGCTCTTGCGTCCAAAGGGCGGTTTGGATTTCCTCACCCCAACCCCTCGGCGCTATGCGTTACCCCTGTTTGTTGGCTTTCGTTCTTTCGCTCGGCGCGCTTGCGCACCCGACCCTCGCTCAGGACGATCCCTGCGATTGCGACCGTGTCATCATCGTCACTGGCGATTACCATTTTCGCAGCCTGCCCACTGGTGTTGTCATCGAAGGCGCCACCACCCCCACCGATTTTACCGACCAGGTCTACGGGCGTTCGTTCATCGCGAGTGTGCCGAGTCTCTCCGCAGGTCACTACACGATTGAAGTGGATTTGGCTGAAACCGAATTTCACGACGTCAGCCAGCGCTCAATGAGCATCACTGCGGGCCGCCTTAACCTCGGGCACAACCTCGATCCCGCCAGCGACCCGGGTTTCGCGAAAGCCCTGTCACTGCACGGTGATCTTGATTTCCCCGGCGAGGGCTCCGGCGGCCCGCTGACCATCAATTTCACCAGCTCGCGCGGAGGGGCGATCTTCAACTCTATCCGCATTAAGGACGTGCAAAACAAAGTCGTCGCCTGCCTGTGCGCCACGGAACTACGCGACCAGGAGCCGCCGGATGCTGAAAAAATTCCCGATGTCGCCGGGCCCGTCCTTTACACCGACCCCGCGCAACCGCAGGACGCACGCATCGACGACCTTATCCATCGCATGTCGCTGCGCGAGGAAGCCTCGCAAATGATCGACAACGCCCCGGCCATCGAGCGCCTCGGCGTCCCCGCATACGATTATTGGAGTGAATGCCTGCACGGTGTCGCCCGCGCCGGCAACGCGACTGTGTTTCCGCAAGCCATCGGCCTCGCCGCCATGTGGGACCCGGCACTCTTGCAGGACGCCGCGCATGTTATCGCCACCGAGGCACGAGCGAAATACAACGATGCCATCAGCCGCGACGTGCACGCCCGCTACTACGGCCTGACTTTTTGGACGCCCAATATCAATCTCTTCCGCGACCCACGTTGGGGCCGCGGACAGGAAACCTACGGCGAGGATACGTTCCTGACCGGACGCCTCGCCGTCGCCTTCATTCACGGATTGCAGGGCGACAACCCGAACTATGTCGAGGCGCTCGCCTGTGCGAAACATTTCGCCGTCCACAGCGGCCCCGAACCGCTGCGCCACACCTTCAACGTTGAGCCGACCGAAACGGATTTTTACGACAATTACCTGCCCCACTTCGAAGCTGCGGTGCGCGAAGGCCATGTGGGCGCTGTCATGAGTGCCTACAACCGCGTCTATGGCCAATCCGCCACCGCCAGCCCATTGTTGCTCACGAAAATTCTTCGCGACACCTGGGGCTTCCAGGGCCACGTCGTCTCGGACTGCGACGCCGTTCGCGACATCTGGCAGACGCATAAAATCGTTTCGACACCCGAAGAGGCTGCCGCCCTCGCTGTCAAAGCCGGCTGCGACCTCAATTGCGGCAGTCAGTATTATTCTCTCACCCGCGCGCTGAAAAAAGGTTTGCTCACGCGCGCGGACATCAACCAGGCACTGCACCACGTCCTGCGCGCACGCTTTCAGCTCGGGATGTTTGATCCGCCGGAAAAAGTGCCTTTCTCGCAAATCACCATGGCGGAAGTGGATTCACCTGCTCACGCCGCCCTCGCCCTGAAAACGGCGCATGAATCCATCGTGCTGCTGAAAAACACCGGTGTGCTGCCGCTCGACCGCGCGAAAATCAAAAAGCTCGCCGTCATCGGCCCCAATACGGATTCCGTGCCGATGCTCATGGGTAATTACAACGGCACCGCCTCAAGCCCCGTCACGATCTTGCAAGGCCTGCGCGCCACCGCGGGCCCCCACATTGAAGTGACTTACGCTTACGGCTGCCCGCCAGTACCCGGATTTTCCGCGCGGGGCGGTCGACGCGGCGGCGCAAATGACGCCACGCCCACCGGCCCGGACTCCCCGGCATTTCAAGAAGCCGTCGCGGCGGCGCGCGACGCCGACGCCGTCATTTTCGTCGGCGGCATCAATTCGCAACTCGAAGGCGAGGAAATGAATGTCACGTATGACGGCTTTGCGGGAGGCGACCGCACGCGCATCGAACTGCCGGCATCGCAAACCGAATTAGTCAAAGCACTGTCGGCCACGGGCAAGCCAGTGATATTCGTCAATTGCAGCGGCAGTGCGGTCGCCATGCCCTGGGAAGCCGCCAACCTGCCTGCGATACTGCAAGCCTGGTATCCCGGCGAAGCCGGTGGCACCGCTGTCGCCGACGTGCTCTTTGGCGATTACAATCCCTCCGGGCGCCTGCCTATCACCGTTTATCGCGCAACCGAAGACCTCCCGCCATTTAACGACTACCACATGGCGAATCGCACGTATCGCTACTTCACTGGTACGCCGCTCTTTGCCTTCGGCCATGGCCTTAGCTACACGCAATTCAACTACAGCCCAGTGAAACTCGACCACGAACAACTTGCCGCAGACGGCCAGGTAAAACTCAGCGTCGACGTATCGAACACCGGTGAGCACGACGGCGACGAGGTCGTTCAAGTTTACGCCCGGCTAGATGGCAACACAGACCCTCTCCTGCCCCGCCAGCGTCTCTGCGCTTTTCAGCGCGTCTCCATTCCGAAAGGCCAGCACTCGACTGTTGAATTAAATATTCCAGCCTCGGCCTTGCGTCATTGGGACGCGACCAAACACGCCTACGTGATGCCGCCCGGCACCTACGACTTGCAAGTCGGCGCAGCTTCCGACGATATCCGCTCCACCGGCACAGTACGCGTGGCGGCCAACTCACCGTAAATTACCAAATTGTCACGCGTTCAGCGGCAGCGCGACGCATCGGTGCGCCCTCCGGCACGTCGAAGGCCTGGTAAAATTCGTCGAGGTTCGACAACGGGCCGATGACGCGGAAGTGCGGCGGTGAGTGCGGATCGGTCAGCGTATGGGTGCGCACGCTTTCAGGCCGCTGGTTGGTTCGCCAAATCGTCGCGAAGCTCAGGAAAAACCTTTGTTCCGGCGTGAAGCCATCGATTTTTTCATGCGGCTGGCCTGCGAGCGCCTTTTGCAACGCCGCGTAGGCCAGCTTGACCCCGCCAAGGTCGGCGATGTTTTCCCCCTGGGTCAGTTCGCCATTGATGTGCAGATCGTCCACCGACACGTAACCGTTAAATTGCTTGATGATGGCGGCAGCATGCTCCTTGAACCGCGCGGCGCTCTCGGGCGTCCACCATTCGTGGAGATTGCCCTCACCGTCGTATTGACGGCCCTGGTCGTCGTAGCCGTGCGTCATTTCATGGCCGATAACCGCGCCAATGCCGCCATAGTTGACCGCGTCGTCCGCCGTCGGATTGAAAAAAGGCGGCTGCAGGATGCCTGCCGGAAAAACAATTTCATTCAGAGCGGGTTCGTAATAGGCGTTGACGGTCGGCGGCGTCATTTCCCATTCCCAGCGTTCCACTGGCTGGCCAATCTTGGCCAGTTTGCGCCGAACTTCGAACTCGCTTGCGCGCAGCACATTGAGCACATACGGGCCGCGATCCACTGCCAATTTGCTGTAATCGCGCCACTTGTCCGGGTAGCCGATCTTGACATTCAGCGTATCGAGTTTCTTCAACGCGGCTGCGCGCGTCGGCTCGTCCATCCAGTCGAGCGTCTGGATGCGGTCGTGCAACGCCGCACGGATATTGCCCACGAGTTGCAGCGCCCGGGCCTTCGCCTGTTGCGGAAAGTATTGCGCAACGTAGAGCTGGCCCAGCGCCTCGCCCAAGTCGCCATTGACCACGCCGAGCACGCGCTTCCAGCGCTCGTGCAGTTGTTCGGCTCCCGTCAGATCTTTGCCGTAAAAAGCGAAATCCTCGTTCACAAACGGCGCGCTTAAAAGCGATGCGGTGGCGTGCAGCAAATGCCAGCGTAAATATGTCCGCCAGTCGGCCACGGAAGCGGAGGCCAGCTCAGCGTCAAATTTTTGAAAAAATTCCGGCTGCTCGACATCGATTTCTGTGGGTTGCACTAAGCCAATCGTCTTGAAATAAGCCGCCCAGTCGAAATGAGGCGTAAGTTTTTGCAGGTCAGCGACTGACATCTTGTGGTAGTTGGCGACGGGATCGCGCAGTTGCACACGTGTCCGTGAGCCCTGCGCCAGCGCGGTTTCAAGCTTCATGACGGTGGCGGCTTCGGCCTGGGCATCCGTGGGGCTGTCCCCGGCCAGTTCAAACATCTTTTGCACGTGGGCGAGGTATTGCGCGCGCAGTTTTTTTGATTTGTCGTCATCGCGCTGGTAATATTCGCAGTCCGGCAGGCCCAAGCCGTCCTGATAGCCGGTGGCAATCATCATGATGCTGTTTTTGGGATCCTGCTCCGAGGTAAAGGAAAAGCCCGCCGACACGCCCATCAGGTGCAGATGCGCGATGGCCGCCTGCACATCCGCCGGCGTTTTGATGGCCGCCAGACGCGCCAGCTCCGGCTGTAGCGGCGTGATGCCTGCAGCATCAATCGCAGCTTCATCCATGCCACTGGCGTAAAAATCGCCAACCTTCTTTTCAATGGGGTCGGCACTGGTCGCCTGGGCGGCATGGTCAAGGATGCCGTGCAACGCGGCCTTGTTGCGCTCATCCAGCTCATTGAAGGCCCCCCAGCTGCCGTAAGCCGGTGGAATGGGATTGGCTTTCAACCAGTTGCCATTGGCGAAAAAGTAGAAGTCGTCCTGCGGTTTGACGGACGTATCGAAGTTTTTCGGATCAACGTCAGCCCGTAGACTCGACCCAAGGCACAATACAGCCGCTAGGGCGGCGAGGGTGTTCTTATACATCTGGAAAGCTTCTCCCCGGCCCCGGATGCTCCGCAAGCCTGATATATTTAGGTTTCTCATCCCCCACCCCGCTTAGTAGCGTGGGGCCACCTTATGTCATACCGCGGTCCAGCCCTCGATGTTCCACGTTTTTACGCTGATTTGCCGCCTGTAGCTGTAGCGGCGGGCTTTACTATCGAAAAATACGGCGAAACGGCAGGA
>Ga0206941_10048_pt1 | contig 34753 bp, 28 predicted proteins | sample Alteio_BWOrgHeat_9_FD_153251 | JGI IMG/M metagenome (GOLD analysis project Ga0206941, IMG submission 153251) | Enriched cells from forest soil in Barre Woods Harvard Forest LTER site, Petersham, Massachusetts, United States -... | ecosystem: Environmental > Terrestrial > Soil > Temperate forest >...
CCGGCATTTGGCATAACAGCGAGCGGAAGATGGCTTGCGGCCGCCATACATTCGACTGCGGTCAGAACGGCCGCCGGGCCCGTGCTGCAGTTGATGCCGATGGCGTCGGCTCCCCAGGCTGCCAGTTTGGCCGCTGCAACTTCGGGGGTGGAGCCGTCGAGGCAAAGCGCATCTTCATCGACGGTGACGAGCGCCATCACCGGGACATCGGGTGCGACTTCGCGCGCGGCCAGAAGTGCCTGTTCGGCTTCATTCAGTGCGGTCATGGTTTCGATGACCAGCAGATCGACGCCTACTCCAGGACCGCCAGCGATGAGGCTGTGAATCTGGTCGGCGAAGGCAGCACGCGCTTCTTCAAGCGACGTTTTGCCTAAAGGTTCGAGGAGAATGCCCAACGGCCCAATCGATCCGGCAACCCAGGCGGTTCCGGCTTGCTTGTCCTTGAGCTGATCGACGGCCTGACGGGCAAGGCGTACGCCCGCTTTATTGATTGCGGCGACCTGGTCCTGCAATCCGTAATGGGTAAGGCGGAAGCTGTTTGCACCGAAGGTATTTGTTTCGATGACCTCGGCTCCGGTCTGTAGGTATTCTTCATGGACAGAGCGCACGAGTTCAGGCTGTGACAGATTTAACTCGTCAAAGCACCGGTTGATAAAAACGCCGCGCGCATAAAGCATTGTGCCCATTGCTCCGTCAAAGAGAACAGTGCGGTTGCCAAACAGGTTGTGGAGACGGTTTGTCATCGTGGGCCTTGTACTCATGCTAAGGCACTTGTGGCGAGAGCGCCAACAGGGAATCATTTCCGGCACGGCTATTCGCGCGTCTGCGACAGACTACAGTGCTCGTGCTTTGTTATACTTGGCTTTCCCGCGAACTTCGTAGAAGGAACGGTTGAGGTCTCAGGATTTGAAGAGAAGAAGTCTGCTTTCAGTTGTTGGGTTGATTTGCTCCGTATCGTTTTTGACTGCTTGCGGCAAGAACTTTTACTTTGCAGGCCGTAACCTTCCACCCAGTGGAGTTGCCAACCGCGTCCTTGTGGCAGTCCAGAACCCCAGTGCGCTGACCAAGGGCTCGCTGCTGTTCGACGACGCGCTGTATGACATCCGCCATGCCTTTAACAATGTGAACCAGGTCTTCTCGATCAGCGGGTTCTCAGGAGCTTTGCCGGTCACCATCCAGAACATGCCGGAGCAGCAGGCCGGCGTGGTGTATTCGATCGGCGATGGCAGCTTTACTACCATAAGCTACGCGACCGAAAAGGTAGCGAGCAGCGCGGCGGCCAGCAGCCTCAACGGAATATCCCAGAGCATTTTCATGTCCCGCGACCTGAACTATATCTATGCGGCGTCTCAGTCGACCCATTCGCTGACAATTGTCGATCACGGCACCACCTATACGCTGAATCTTCCCGGCGTCTATCGCGTCTCGACGAATCCCGGCAATACGGTGACGCTCGCCTTTGTGCAGAACACAAATGATGTGTACAGCGTGGTGCACCTGAACTCGGACCAGCAGCAGGCCGCGATCAATAATCCGCACTGGAATCCGGGCCTGCCGAATTCGCAGCCAGCGCAGGATTGCGAACCGCAGAACCTGCCTGTGTATTGCGTTTTTCCCGTGAGCACGGCGAGCGGCGTGTCGTTTGACCGTCCGACAAAGGCGGTGTTCTCGACGGATGGCACGACCGCATATGTTCTTGATTGCGGACCTGAGTGCGGCGGGACTACCTCCGGCATCACTGCGCTGCCGATTACGACTTCTTCGCTGAATCCCTCCGGGGTGGGAGCGAGCGGCATCGCCCTGGTGGGAACGAGCAATATTGCTGTGCCGGGCGGCGTGACCAACGGGGTATTCAACGGAACTACGTTCTATCTGGCCGGCCAGCAGCTGCAGAGCGATGGTTTGCTGGCTGGAAATCTTTCGATTGTGAATACGGCGACGGGACAGGTCACGGGACAATACTCGATCAGCGATGGCACGCATAACAAGATGGTGCTGGCTGACAACAACACGCTCTGGATTGGCTCTTATCAGTGCCAGTCGGGTGAACGGTACAAGCTGAGCCAATCAAGCGCGCCGGGAACTCCTTTCGGCTGCATCACGATGTTCAATACGTCGAACAACTCGGTGCTTGTGGAATCGTTCAAAGGCGACGGGACCGGTATTGCCGCGGTGATCAGTTTGAACAAGGTCTACACGGCGGAGGGCGGTCAGGTCTATATCTACAACACCGCCGACGGCACTGCGCGTGACAACACGAACGTGACGGTAACAGGAACGGCCTACGACGTGGCCTACATGGACGCCGCCACCGACGGCGATAACACAACCTACTAGGCTAGGTTTTTAAAAATGTGAGGCGCGATGATTACATCGCGCCTTTGTTTGCTGCTTCTTCAGTTTGGTGAGGAAAGCCTGTACTGGAAGTCACTTTTGCCGTCATCTTCGATCGCGCCACGTCAGCGCTCAAAAGGGGATAACCTTCTATATACCTGCGTCTGCCTGAATCAGTGATACAAAAGTTTGAGGAGAAATGTGGCCCGACATCGACTTGTCAGGCGCTTCAAACGCATGCCAGAAAATTCTATTGCCGATATTCTCGCCATTGCAGCGCACCGCGACGATGTAGAGCAGACCTGTGGCGGAACGCTGCTCTGCATGAAAGCTCTCGGCTGGCGCACTGCGATTCTCGACCTAACGCAGGGCGAAGCGGGCACGCGCGGATCGGCTGGGGAACGTGCCGCGGAAGCAGCGTATGCGGCGGGCATTCTCGGCGTGAGCTGGCGGCGAGCACTCGATATTCCCGATGGACGGGTCGAGAATATCTATGAGAATCGCGTCAAGGTTGTTCGCGCGCTGCGAGAGGTCCGTCCGCGCGTTGTGATTCTGCCGTATTGGGCGGGACGGCACCCGGACCACTACGCCACGTCGACGCTCGGCTACGAGGCCTGTTTTCTTTCGGGGCTCGCCAAGCTGGATACCGAAGCGGCGCCCCACCGGCCATTCAAGATTCTTTATGCGAGCCTTTATGCCGATGTGCGGCCCAGCTTCGTGGTCGATATCACGCGTTACATAGAGCAGCGACACCAGGCGCTGATGGCTTACAAATCGCAATACATGAACCAGGCGGCGGGCAGCAATCTCTTTGTGCCGGAAGAGGAGATTCGCGAGAGGACTTTCGCGGAGGCTCGCCACTACGGCCTGTTGGGTGGAGTGCGCTACGCGGAGCCGTTTGTTCAGAAAGAAGTTGGGTTGGTCGAGGACTTGCTTCGTATTCCGGTACAGTCGATGTAATTAGCTGGCGCTTAGCTGCGGGTCGAAGGCGTCGATCACGCGATTGCGGCCGGTGCGCTTCGCCTCATAAAGCGCCCGATCTGCGGCTTCAATCAGGGTATTTGCCTCTGCGCCTGGCTCGGGAACGATGGTTGCGCAGCCGACGCTGACCGTGACCATGGTGTGTTGACTGCCGGCGTGCTCTATCCTGAGATCTTCCACTGCCTGGCGTAGCCGCTGGGCCAGGTCGAACGCTCCGGTGCGGTCGGTGTCAGGCAGGATGATGGCAAATTCCTCGCCGCCAAAGCGAGCCACCGTGTCTCCGGAACGGCGAAATATCTGCCGCGCCGTTTCGGCGATCTGGCGCAAACAGGTATCGCCGCGAAGGTGCCCATAGAGATCGTTATAGAGCTTGAAGTGATCTACATCGAACAAGAGAAGAGAGATGGGCGACGCTGTGCGGATCGCCCTGCGCCAGTCGTGCTCCAGCGACTCATCCAGCTGTCTGCGGTTGGCCGCGCCTGTAAGAGGATCGACTGAGGCCAGAGCTTCGAGCGCGAGATAGGCGTCCTGCAATCGTTCTTCAGCCGCTTTGCGCTCGGCAACATTGCGAACAACATTCACGTAGCCGATCGGGTCTCCAGTCACTCGGTCGCAGTAAAGGCTGATGTTGGCTTCCATCCACAAATAGGTGCCGTCTTTTTTCTTGCAGCGATAGGTCAAGGATTTTGCCGGTTCGCCGCTCTTGAGCGCATCGAGGGTAGCGGTCATCGCCGGTATGTCGTCTGGATGACAGATACTGTCATGATAGGTCGTGCCTACCAGGTCCACGGGGTCCCAGCCCATCATCCATTGCACGGCGGGGGAAACATATTCGCGACGGTGGTTGAGATCGGTGAGGACGATGATGTCGCGGGAGTTTTCCGCCAGCAGACGGTAGAGTTGCTCGCTCTTACGCGCAGCCTGTTCAATCATGCGGCGCTCGTTCAGAACGACGGCGACGAGAGCTACGCAAAGGACGGCGCTGGCGAGCAGAACCTGGATGAGAAATACCTGACGCTGCCAGGTTGCGTCCTGGATCATGGCCATCGGTCCTCGCCCGTGCGTCGTAAAGACGATGGAAAAAACCGCGATGACGCAGATGCCGAGGATGCCTCCGCCCATGCCGAGCCGCACCACGATCAGCAGCAGTGGTGGAAAGAGAATGAAAAACAGAGGGAGGCTGGTGTTGTGAAACACGATATAGGTGCAGAGGAACATCAGCGACAGCAGGCCGACGCTTTCAAGCAGGTGCTTGCGCTCAAGGAGAACTGTGATTTCGTTGTCGAAGAAAGAGAGAATGATGGGCGTGAGGGTGACGACGCCGAGCGCATTCGACAAAAACCAGTTCATGCCAAATTCGGCCGGCACAGGGCTATGAAGCATACGATAGAGGGCTGAGGCGCAAACGGCCGAGATGGCCGGCGCTGCGATGGCGCCCACCAGGCACAGACGGACGAGTTCGCGGGGCCGCGAGAAGCGGATGGGGCCTTGTGTGGCCCACGCGAAGGGGAAGGCCGAAATGGCCGCCTCCAGCATGTCGCAGGCGGAAAGTGCAAAGCTGACGGGAAGGGAATCGCGTCCGATCAAGTGCGAGAGGATGTTGGCCGAGAACCCGACCACGAAAATCGCGGGCCAGCGGTCACGCCTGTTCAGGAGCAGGACGGAGAGCAGGACGGCATTGGGCCACCAGAATGCGGCTTCGCCGTCCGCGCCGCTGTCTATCAATAAGGAAAGCCATGCAGTCAGGAATACGCCGCAAAACAGGACGGCCAGGACGAGAAGATATTTGACATCAAAAGACGTGCTACCGTTACGCGAACGATTCATATCGCTCTTCATGAGCTACCTGGCAGGAGAGTAGAGCAATCTCCCGGCGATTGAACAGGATGCGCGCGGACGCCGGAGTAGATTCAGGCTATCTGATTTTAGTGAGATTGGGTATCCAGGAAATCCTATCGGACGGATCGATGTTGATCTGAAGGGAACCTTGCTGCCCTTCCTGCAGGTCCGGGCCTGAGGCGGTGTGTGTCTTGCCGGACCCGTCAGTGAATTGAAGCTGGATGGGACCGCCGCCTTGAATCTTGAAGCGATAGTGAAATTGCGCGCCGGGGGCTAGCGCGCCGACACCGAAGCTCGCGCTGGGGTAATCGACTTCGAGGAGGGTAACCGGAGCGGCGCTTTGGTTTGTGATCGTCGCTGCTACGTATGCGGAGCGGCATCCGGTGAATATAACTAAGGTCAGGAGAAGCAGGGAACCGGCGGCAAAAGCCTTCTTCATAGTGTCGTTTTTCGTTCCAGAATGCGCGCGGTCAGGACTACTCCGGTTTCATTGGTGTGCAGCGTGATGGGAAAGACGAGAACATTCCATACCCAGGCTTCGCCTTTGCGGGGAAGATTCAGCAGTCCGCGATAGGTGCGATCAATATAAGTTTCGCGCATTACGGCGACGGTGCGGAGTATCTCGCTCCAGTCGGGACCGAGATCCGGCATCTCCTCAAACATGTTACGGCCGATGAACCACTCGCGGGGGCGTTCGAGCAGACGGGCGCAGGTTTCATTTACATACTGCCAGTTGCCTTTGACATCCAGAATTTCGAGTACTGAGTCGTCGCCTATGGCCATATTGATGCGCGAATAGTAAAAGTCGCGTGCGTCGACTACGACCGGCTTGCCCCGCTTCTTGGCTTCGAAGGAGCGCAGAGCGCTTACCAGGTCGTCAATGGAACTGTAGCCTTTGAGCAGGTGCATATCTTCGGGGCCGCCGAAACGGTGTTCGAGCGTAGCCGAGAGGATGATGATCGGCACTTCGGGACGGCGCTGCCGAAGCTTTTCGGCTACATCGGTGCCAAACTGCCCGGCGCCCAGATGGTAGTCGAGTACGGCAATGTCGATCTCATCGAGAAGCTGTTCAGCCTCTTCGACGGTGGTAGCGGTTTCGGTGAGATAGCCGTACTTGCGCAGGATGGTGGACCGCAGCAGAAGGTTCTCCGGATGATCGTCGAGCAGCAGAACGCGTACGGGCTCAGCTACAGCTTGCGCGGTCTTCTCGAGTTCCCGGCCTGATTCATTTTCCATGTTTTATCTGAGATGCAGCATTAAGTCGCGATGCTGCTATTCATTTTCTGTTTTCCGTTTCCGCTCAAACTGCTTCAACATCTCGGGCAGGCGCGGCATGATGGCGCAGACACGAAGCCACTGCCGGTTGTCATAGGCCGGAGAGCCGCTGATGACCTTGCCGGCTTCGATATTGCCTCCGACGCCGGCTTGGGCGGTGACGATGACGCGATTGCCGATATGGCAGTGGCCCGCAACTCCGACCTGTCCGGCGAGGATGGCGTCGTCGCCAATGTGCGTTGAACCGGCAAGGCCGACCTGGGCACAGAGGAGAGTATTTTCGCCTATAGAAGAGCCGTGGCCTACCTGCACGAGGTTGTCGATCTTCGCGCCGCGGCCGATGCGCGTCTCGCCGACGCTGGCGCGGTCAATGCAGGAGTTCGCCTGAATTTCGACTTCATCTTCGATGATGGCCGGGCCGGATTGGACGATTTTGTGCCATTTTCCGGCGTCATCCTTGGCGAATCCGTAACCGTCCGAGCCTACGACGACGCCATTCTGCAAGATGACGTGATTGCCCAGCTGGCAGTCCTCGCGGACGACAGAGTGAGCGTGGGCGAAGAAATGATCGCCGATGCGGACATTAGGATAGATGACGACGTGCGGCAGGATGGTGGCGTGATGGCCGATAACGCAGTTTTCGCCGATGACGACGTACGCGCCGATCGAAGCATCCGCGCCGACCTTCGCGGTGGGATGGATGACTGCCGTTGAGTGAATGCCGGGCGGATACGATGGCGCGGGGTGGAAGATCTCGATGGCGCGGGCAAAGGCCAGATAGGGATTCTTGGTGCGCAAAGTGGGAGCCGCTATCTCGGGGAAGTCGGGTGCGACGAGAACGGCTCCGGCGGTCGTTTTCTTGGCGAGGCCAGCATACTTGGGATTGGCTACGAAGGTGACCTGGCCAGGGCCAGCCTCTTCAATGCCGGCAACATCCGTGATCTCGGCGTCCGGCGTCCCCCGGCATTCGGCGCCCACGAGCTGAGCGAGTTCCGCTAACTTCATGCGGCGATTGTAAATGCATTGGAGGAGGGAGGGATTGGGCTATTCGCTGCGGGGTCTAGTTGCGTGTCAGGGGGAAGAGCGTTTCCTGCTGCTCTTCTTCGGGCTTCGACTTTTTCCGGGTGGCTGCGCCTATGACGGCGACGACTTCCAGTTCCGCCAGCGAGGCGCGAGGCAGCCAGACGCGCTGGGTGTTGCTGCGGGTGTCGGGAGGGGTGAGAAAAAAGCCATCTGCGTCGAGCAGTCCGAGATTGTTCTCGGACAATCCTTCGAGCGCGTCACCATCGCGCAACTGGACTCGCAGCCATAGGCCTTCCCCGCGGGGTCGTCCGGAATAGCTTTTACGGACAAACCTCTCCGGATTGTCGAGCTCGCCGGAGTTAAAGTCGCGGACAAAGCATACCCATTTAACATCTTGAATTGAAATGGATAAGACTTTCCCGCCCAGATCGAGGACCTCGAGCGCTCCCTGCTGGGTGAACCCTGAGGCGGAAATATATCCTGCAACCCAGTCGCGGGAGAACTTGCGAACGATCGCTTTTTTCCGGCCCGAGCTCATAGTTGCAACGCGATGCATCTAATTGTCGCATGCGGAAAAATCCGATTAGCAACGAAAATTGTGCAAACTGGTAGCCAATTGGATTCCCATATGTTAGAGTGTTGCTTTGTATCGCGTGACGCCGCACCTCTAAGCTATTGTAGGTAATAGGCTTAGTAGTAAACAGGGGACGGGTGGATACGCGGCGGCTTCATCAGATTTCTTCTCAGATTGTTAAGGCATGCCTGATTACATTTACCTCCTCGAAAATCGCCTCACTCCAGCCCAACAGAAAGCAATCCAACACGTTCGCGACGCGGCCCGCGAGGTCGGGATGACGGTGTTTCTCGCCGGGGGCGCTGTTCGTGACCTGTCGACTGGCTCCTCAGTCAGGGACCTTGATTTTACGGTTCAGGGAAACGCTTCTAAGCTAAAGAAATCGTTAGAGAAAGCCGGTGCAGAACTGTGGGGTGAGCATGAGCCGACGCGAACCCTCTTTTTCTGGTTTCCGGGAAGCGTACGCGTCGAGGTATCGAGCGCGAGGCGTGAGGAATATCCCAAGCCAGGCAAACCTGTCTATCACTGGGCGCCGATTCTTGAGGATTTGCGGCGGCGCGACTTTACCGCGAATGCCATGGCGCTTTCGCTCAACGAAGGCTCGTATGGGCTTCTACTCGACCCGCTGAACGGAATGGCGGATATCGAGGCGCGCCATCTTCGGCTGGTAAGCAGTTATGGATTTATCGAGGATCCATCCCGCCTGCTGCGTGCTGCCCGCCTGCGGGCACGGCTGGGCTGGGAGATGGATGAGCGGACCCAGACACGGTACGAAAACGCAAAGAACGAGGACATGATCGATTCGATTCCGGCGCACCTGAAAGGGTATGAGCTGGAGGAAATTGGTCACGAGGAAGACGGTCTGCGCGCCCTGAAAGCGCTGGAATCCGAAGGCTGGATGAAGCACATTTTCCCGGCGTGGACCAGTGCAAAGGCGGACACGCATAACCTGGAAAATCTGCGGGAGAATTACTATCAGCTGCTGATACAGGGTGTGCATCCTGATATTTCAGCGGGGCAAATGGAACTTCTGACAGCCAAGATGCAGCCAAAGGACATCGCTGCGCTGAAAAAAATGTTCATTCGTCCAGGATTCGTGGAGCAGTGGAACGAGCTGGAGGCCGAGGCGAAGGAATTCGCCAAAGTCTTCACGGGCAAAGAAGCGGCCACGCCATCGGCCGCCTGGAGGCTTCTGACCTCCTACCAGCCGGAGGCGATTCTTTGGCTGGCGCATACGGGCAAGAGCTCTGCGATTCAAGGTAAGTTCAAAAATTTCTTCACCGTGTGGCCGGAGGCGAAGCAGAAGGTTCCGGCTGCGCTGATGCAGGAGATGCGGATCACGCCGGAGATTGAGCGCTACGACGAACTGCTGCGCGAGCTTTTCTTTCACCTGATCGATGGCAAGCTTCAGACCGACGAAGAGATGCGGGCTTTTCTTGAGCCTTATTCACCGCCCGCGCCGCCCCCGCAAATTACGATTCGCCGTTCGCGGAAAAAGGCTGCGGAGCCGAAGATCAAATCAGAGAAGCACACGGACGATGAGATCGATGAAGAAGGCATGCCCCGGGTCGAGGATCTGGACCTGGACGCTGAGGATGTCGACGAGGCAGAAGGCGATGACGAGGCGGAGGAGGACGAAGTGGTGAAGCCGACGGTGAAGGCCAAGCCTATTCCCGTTCCGATTGCCCAGAAAGAAGCCGAGGTGGCAGCACCTGTTAAGTCAGTTCCTGCCAAGCCAGCTCCGTCTGTGCCAGTGAAGCCTGCGAAAGCCGAGGCTGCAAAGCATGCACCGAAGCCTGCTGCGGCAAAGAGTGTTGTGCCAGCGAAAAAGCCGGCTGCAAAGGTAACTCAGGCTAAGCCGGTCAAGAAGGTTGCTGCTCCGGCGAAAAAAGCGCCTGCCAAAAAGGCTGCGCCCAAGCCGGCTGCAAAGAAGGTAGTAAAACCGGCGGCAAAGAAAGCAATGAAGAAAGCGCCCGTTAAAGTAGCAAAGCATGCGAAGAAGGTCGTGAAGAAGAAGCGCTAACGGCTCGCGAGACGGCCATGCTATTGTCGTAAACAAACTTCTGACGTGGAGCGCGATGGCATGGCAGGCAGCCTCTCTTCTGGTTGTAGGTGGATACGTGTAGCAGCGTTGGTGCTGGGTCTCAGCTCCATTGCAGCATTCGCTCAACCCTCGATTCACCACGATGACCGACTGGAAGGTGCTTACACCTTCCAGCGCAGTGGCTGGACCTATGTGCATCTGCAGGGCACTCCCGATGAGATTGGATACCAGCACGGCTACCTGTTAGCTACGCAGATCGAAGACGCGTATCACGTCTTTAAGCTGGAAGATGAGCACAGCACGCAGCGCGACTGGGCGTTCTATCGCAACGCGGCAAAGACAATTCTGTGGCCGCACATCGATCCCGAATATCAGGAAGAGCTTTCCGGCATTGCGGAGGGTGTGCAGGCCAAGGGAATCAAGCTGGATGTCTGGGACATTGTGGCGGTCAACGCAACGATGGAGCTGTCGGAATATTATGTTCCCTGGCTGAATAATAAGCAGCACGCCAAGAATGCTCCCAAGGTTGACGCGCCAGGCAATTGCAGCGCTTTTATTGCCACTGGAAGCTACACGAAGGACGGCAAGATTGTCATCGCGCATAACAACTGGAGTTCCTATGCGCAGGGTTCGCGCTGGACCGTGATCTTCGACATTGAGCCGGCGAAGGGACACCACATTCTGATGGATGGCGTGCCCGGCATGATCACCAGCAACGACGACTTCGGCATCAACGATGCGGGCATCATGCTGAGTGAGACGACGATCAGCCAGTTCGAGGGCTGGAATTCCGACGGCAAGCCCACGTTCATGCGGTCGCGCAAAGCCCTGCAATATGGCAGTTCCATTGACGATGTTGTGGCCACGATGCGCGACGGCAACAACGGCGGCTACGCAAATGACTGGCTGATCGGCGACCGCAAGACAGGCGAGATTGCGTATCTTGAGCTGGGGCTTAAGAACACCCCGCTATGGCGAACGAAAGACGGATATTTTGTCAGCTCGAATTTTGCGCGCGATCCCGAGCTCATTAAGGAAGAGACGGACGGATTCAAATATGACGACTTGTCCTCTTCACCGAATGCGCGACGGGTACGCTGGGAGCAAGAGATATCGTCGCATAAAGGGAAGATCGACGCAACGGCGGCAGAGGGATTTGTTGCCGATCATGAAGACAGCTTCCTGAAAAAAACGCAGCCTGACCAGCGCAGCCTGTGCGGGCATGTGGACACAGTCAAGGAAGGCATTCCGCAGTGGGACTGGCCACCTTATTATCCTGGCGGAGCAGTGCAGGGCAAAGTTACGACCAGCGACATGGCGGAGAAGATGACGCTGATCGCACATGCCGGGCATCCGTGTGGGGAAGACTTTCTCGCCGCGCCGTTCCTGGCGGCCCATCCGGAATTTTCCTACTTGAAGCCGATTTTACGCGACATGAAGGCCGGTCCCTGGACGACGTTTAAGAGCGGGGAAAAGGAAGAATAGGGGTTTCTCAAGACTCTCCGTGCTCTCTGCAGCGAGAGCTAATCCCTGACCTCGCTATATTCAGTCAAACGGGAATGGTGAGAAAGGAGGATCGCATGATCGCTGACGCTCGTGGCAATATTTTTGCCGAACTGCCCCAATCATTATCGGAAGAAGTCTTTCAGGAAATAATCCACGGGGAAAGATTTAGGTTGGAACGAATCATCTCTTTCGGTCAGGCAACGCCAGATGGGCAATGGTATGACCAGGAGCAGCATGAATGGGTTGTACTGTTATCCGGTGCAGCGAGCTTGCGTTTCGCGGGAGAAGAAGGTCTACGAGTATTACATCCGGGAGATTTTGTTGACATACCTGCGCATGCACGGCATAGGGTTGAATGGACAGACGAGAAGCAAAGTACTGTATGGTTGGCTTTGCATTACTCAAAATTTGACGCAGCACGATAAAGGTAAATGTTATTTACGGAAACCCCTTTATCAGCCACAACTCTGATTTGCTTCAAACTCAACAACAAGCAACGGCTTAATCTCAAGATACGCTAGCGAGATAGGATCCCAGGCCGCTCTTCGTCCGCGATTCAGTATTCAACTTTCGTCGTGCTGTCGGCCCATGCCTGAAAACTTTCCCACGCTTCAGCGCGCAGTAATTCATGTTCAGGAATGATGCGCTGCGCGCGAGGCATGGCCAGCTGCTGATATAGAAACGCGTCGGCAAAGTTGATGCGGTCGGCATCTTCGGCCCTATTGCCGTAGTAGATCGTCTTGATACGCGCCCAATAGGAGGCAGCCCAGCACATTGGACAGGGCTCGCAACTGGTGTAGAGGTCACAATCGCTCAGATCGAACGTTTTAAGGTTGCGGCAGGCGTTGCGGAGTGCATTGATTTCGGCGTGCGCGGTTGCGTCGTTGGTTGCCGTGACGGTGTTGACGCCCTCGCCGACGATCTCGCCGTCTCGCACAATGACCGCAGCGAATGGGCCTCCGGCGTTGGTGCGGACATTTTCTGTTGCGAGGGCGATAGCCCGCCGCATGAAATTTTCATCCAGATCGGTTGCCATACTGTTCACGGGCCAGAATTACGGTTCAAGGCCGTAAACAGTATGGCATGGTTTTATTCGTGGCGAAGCGCCTTGATCGGATCGACACTTGCCGCACGGCGCGCCGGAATCCAACTGGCTGCAAGCGCGACGATAACGAGCAGCAGCGCGGCACTGCCGAGTGTGATCGGATCATACGGTTTGAGGCCGTAGAGCATGCTGGCGATCAGTCGACCCATGGCTACGGCGATCCCAAGACCGATCACCACGCCCACAATTGCCATCCACGAAGCCTCTCGCAGAATCATACGCAGCACCCGATTTGACTGCGCGCCCAAAGCCATCCGTATGCCGATTTCGTTGGTGCGCCGCGCAACCGCGTACGCCATGATGCCATAGATGCCGATGCAGGCGAGAATAAGCGCGAGAATTCCGAAGCCGCTGGTCAACGAGGCGAAGATGCGCTCCTGTTTCGTTGTATCTGCAATCTGCTCGTTCTGCGTGCGAACGTCGAGCATTGGCAGGTCATGATCAACAGAGGCGATAGCGCTGCGTAAAGAAGGAAGTATCGTAGCCTCGTTCAATTGGCTGGAAACTTCATACGTCATGCTCTGTTCGCCCTTAGGCTGCTGCCGGTAGGACAGGTAGAAGGTTGCGGGTGGATCGTCGCGCAGGTTTGCATATCTGGCATCACCGCTGACGCCGATAATTTCGATGTGAATCTTATCAGTCGTAAACGTTCTTCCGATGGGGTTTATGTTCGGGAAGAATTGTTTCACCAGTTGTTGATTTACGACAGCCACCAGGCGCGACGTTTCGGTGTCGGTCTCATTAAAGCCGCGGCCTGCGCGGATGGGAATGCCCATGGTTGTGAAGTAGTCTTGCCCCACAGCCATGGTATTGGCAGTGGCGTCGTCCTTCGATTTCTGGGGTAGGCCGTCAGGCGCGAAATCGCTATTGGAAACACTGTCGGCAATCAGTGGCACTTCAGAAAGCGTGACTGAGTCAACACCGGGGACAGATGCAAGGCGTTCTTCCAACTGGCGGTAAAGCGCAATATCTTTTGGCGCTGAATAGCGGGTTCGTGGAGGCTCGATATCGAAGAGCACAAGGTTGTCGGGACGAAATCCTAAATGAGTGTTGTTCAGGTTCATCAATGTGCGCGCGAAGAGGCCTGCGCCGACGAGGAGCAGCATCGATAAGGCGACCTGAACGACGACAAGCGTTTTTCCGGTGAGATTCCGGCTGCGCTGCGTCGCGGATTGGGCATTGTCTTTCAGTCCGCTACTGACTTGCGTACGCGTGGCCTGCCATGCGGGCGCGAGACCGAAGAGCAATCCGGTGAAGATGGAAACCGCAGCAGTGAAGCCGAAGATCTTCCAGTCGAAGTGGCTGTTCATCGTCGTGGTTTCCCAGGACGACGAGAGCAGACGTGGAATCGCGTTTCGTCCAAAGTAGCCCAGCAGCAGACCTGCAGCGCCGCCGGCAAGCGAAAGCAGGAGGCTTTCGGTGAACATTTGACGCAGGATGCGTCCACGGCCTGCGCCTAGGGCGAGGCGTACGCTCATCTCTCGCTGACGGCTGCTGGCGCGAGCCAACAGCAGGTTTGCGAGATTTGCGCAGGCGAGCAATAGAACGAAGCCCGCAAGCGCCATGAGGACATATACCGGCTTTGCGAACATCCGACCGATGTTATTCTCGCCGCGGCTGCCGTCCTCAAGCGCGAGGCGCGGTACCGAACGGTCTTTTTCGACGGTCATCGTGGAGCGCACGGCTGCATTCAGGACGACGTCGAGCGATGCGCGAGCCGTCTCATCGGAAACACCCGGCTTGACGCGGCCCATGACCAGGACCCACCAGAAATCCGGGTCGGTTAAAAGCGGCTTCTGCGACCATTTAGGCGTGGCGATCGGCGCCATGCTGAAAGGCAGAAAGACATCGGGCGAGCTTTGTACGCCAGCGGTGCCGGTAAAGCCTGGAGGGTTGACGCCAATGATGGTGATAGGTGTGAGATTTAACTGAATGGTTTTGCCGATGACGTTGGGAGAGCGTCCGAAGCGACGTGACCAGAATCCATCGCTGATGATGGCAACCGGGCCGCTGCCGGGCGCTGCATCGTCAGAGTCCTGGATGCCGCGGCCCAAGACTGTCTTTACCGCCAGCGCAGAGTAGAAATTTCCGGAGACGAAGTTAGCCGTGACCGCTTCCGCTTTGTTGTCGATGGTAGCGGTGAGACGAGGGAAGTTCTTAAACGCAAAAACATCTTCGAATGCATGATTTTGCCGGCGAAGCTGCTGATAAACCGGATACGAAAAGGAAGTGCAGATGGTTTTCCCATCCGGAGTTCTGTCCCACCATCCCCATGAGTGGTGCACCACTGCTTTCTTTGGTGCTGTCCATGCAAACAGGCGCAAGTCTTCCGGTTTGTAGACGGCAAGCTTATCGAGCAGGACCTGTTTGGTAATGGTGAAGATCGTGGTGTTGGCTCCGATGCCGAGGGCCAGTGAGCCGATGGCGATGGCCGTAAAGGCGGGACTCTTCGCAAACACGCGAAAAGCGTAGCGAAGATCGCCGCGCAGCTCGTCCCAGACGCGCGTTCCCCAGGCTGCGCGGATGTTTTCCTTCTGCACGGTGACGCCGCCGAGATCGATGCGTGCTCGTCGAAAGGCCTCTTCGCGAGGCAGCCCGCTACGCATCAGGTCTTCCGCATATTTTTCGATGTGGAAGGCAAGCTCGTCTTCAATCTCGCCATTGAGTTGTTCCTGGCGGGTTACGGCCTTCCACCATGTGGCCATGCGGCTTGCAAGACTCATACGTTCTCCGATCAAATGCTAGTTAGAAATCGTGGTCCTATTCGTGTCGCAGCGCTTTTATGGGATCGACGTGAGCCGCGCGCCATGCCGGCACCCAGCTTGCGGCGATCGCAATCAGGACGAGCAGCAGGGAAGCTCCACCCAGCGTCAGCGGATCGTAAGACTTCAACCCATAGAGCATGCTGGCGATCAGGCGACCCATGCCTACAGCAACTGCAAGGCCGACGATCACACCTACAAGCGCCATCCATGACGCTTCGCGCAGGATCATGCGCAGCACCCGGTCAGTTTGCGCTCCCAGAGCCATGCGGATGCCGATCTCGTTGGTGCGCCGCGCAACGGTGTAGGCCATGATGCCGTAGATACCGATGCAGGCCAGAATAAGCGCGAGCACGCCGAAGCCACCGGTCAGCGAGGCAAAGATGCGCTCCTGCCTGGTCGTGTCTTCAATCTGCTCGTTCTGGGTACGGATATCGAGTAGGGGTACATTTTTGTCGATCGAGGCAACGGCGCCGCGCAGAGATGGGACGATAACTTCCGGGTTCGTGCGCGTGCGTATCTCATACGTCATGCCCTCTTCGCTCCCTTGCTGCCGGTAGGGAACGTAGAAAGTTGGAGGCGGCTCGCCGCGGAGATTATCGTATTTTGCATCCTTGCAAATACCGACGATCTTGACGCGGTCAAGGTTTTTGGGATCACCCGTAAGGAAAGTCCTTCCGGCAGGATCGCTTGCCGGGAAAAATTTCTTTGCCAGTTGCTCATTGACTATAGCTACCTTTGGCGAAGTTTCAGAATCCGTGTCGTTAAAGCTGCGCCCCGCTATGACAGGAATGCTGAACGTGGCAAAGAAGTCTTTTCCAACAGCGTTGAAGGCTACGTGCTGATGCTCATCCTGTTTCCGGGGCTGGTCATCCGGATCAAAGATGTGACCTGACCGGTTGTGGGAGATCAGCGGCACCTGAGAGAGCGTAACGGAATCGACGCCGGGCAGCGCGGCAAGCTTCTCTTCCACCTGATGATAGAGCGCGATGCCTTTTGCATCAGCATATTGTGTCTTTGTCGGTTGCAGATCAACCAGCAGAATATTGTCGGGGTCAAAGCCCAGATGCGTATTGTTGAGATTCATCAACGTGCGCACAAAAAGGCCGGCTCCGACCAATAGCAGCATGGACAGCGCGACCTGAATGACAACAAGTGTTTTGCCCGCGAGATTCCGCCTGCGCTGCGTTGCCGTCTGCGCATTGTCTTTTAATCCTGAACTGACTTGTGTGCGCGTGGCCTGCCAGGCCGGAGCTACACCGAAGAGCAAGCCCGTAATGATGGAAACGGCAGCGGTAAATGCGAAGATCATCCAGTCGAAATTGCCATTTACTACCCTGGGTTCCCATGAGGATGACAGCAGATGGGGAATCGCGTTGCGTCCTGCATATCCGAGAAACAGGCCTACGGCTCCTCCGGAGACTGACAGAAGCAGGCTTTCCGTAAACATCTGGCACAGGATGCGAATGCGACTCGCGCCCAGGGCAAGTCGTACGCTCATTTCCCGCTGACGGCTACTGGCGCGAGCCAGTAGCAGATTGGCAAGATTGGCACATGCCAGCAGCAGCACAAAACCGGCGAGGGAGATAAGCACATAGATTGGCTGTGCCAGCTCGCCGCCCATTTCGTTCTGTCCACGGCTGCCATCTTCCAGCAGCAGGCGCGGCATCTCATCGTCTTTGCCGACGGTCATTGTGGCCCGGATAGCTGCATTGAGGCCGGCATCCAACTCGGATTGAGCGACTTCGGTGGACACGCCCGGCTTCGACCTTCCCATCATCATCACCCACCAAAGATTGGTATCCGTGAGCAGGGAAGACTTGAACTGGGGCGCGGCGATTGGCTGCATGCTGAAAGGCAGAAAGATGTCAGGCGAGCTTTGCACGCTGTATGCGCCAGTAAAATCGGGGGGATTGACGCCAATGATGGTCATCGGCGTTGCGTTCACTTCGATCTTCTTGCCGATGACGTCAGGGGAGCGCCCGAAGCGCCGCGACCAGTATCCGTAGCTGATCAGCATTACCGGCCCGCTTCCTACTGCGGCGTCATCCGAGTCCACAATCGCGCGGCCAAGCACTGGGTGAACGTCAAGGACGCGATAGTAGTTGCCCGAAACCATCTCCGTGGTGACGGCTTCCGCCTTGTTGTCGATCGTTGCCGTCAGGCGTCCGTAGTTCTTGAAAGCGAAGATGTCTTGAAGTGCATGGTTGTGCTGCCTCAGTTGCTGGTAGACGGGATAGGAAAATGAAGTGATAAGAATTTTTCCTGATGGCGTCTCATCGTAGTAGCCCCATGAGCCGTGAACAATCCCCTTGTTGCCTTGTGTCAACGCGAAGAGCCGCAGTTCTTCCGGATGCGGAACTGCAAGGCGGTCGAGCAGAATTGCCTTCGTGACCGTAAAGATGATCGTATTCGCGCCAATGCCAAGGGCCAGCGAGGCAATGGCAATCGCTGTGAATCCGGGACTCTTGGCCAGCATGCGGAAGGCGTAACGCAGATCGGACTGCAGCTCATCCCATGCGCGTGTTCCCCATGCCGCGCGGCAGTTTTCCTTTTGTGCGGCGAGACCGCCCAGTTCGACACGCGCTCGCCTGAATGCTTCTTCGCGCGGGAGCCCTCTGCGCATCAGGTCTTCCGCATATTTTTCGATGTGGAAGACAAGTTCGTCTTCTATTTCGTTGCTGAGCTGTTCGGGGCGCGTGACGGCCTTCCACCAAGTGGCAATGCGGCTCGCAAGGCTCATACTTCCTCCGGCGTCGCGCTCAGGATCGCACCGATGGCGTCTGACATGCGGTTCCATTTTTCCGTCTCAGCCTGCAGGCGGCGTCGTCCGGCTGCGGTGAGTCGATAATATTTCGCCTTGCGGTTGTTTTCGCTCTGTCCCCACTCGCTGGCGATCCAGCCCTCGTGCTCCAGGCGATAAAGCGCGGGGTAGAGCGATCCCTGCTGAATTTCAAGGCGATTGCCGGAAATCTGCTGGATCCGCAGCAGCACGCCGTAGCCATGTAATGGGCCGAGGGACACGGCTTTGAGCACCATCATGTCCAGAGTGCCTTGCAGAAGGTCGTTTTGCTTGGGAGCCAAGATCCCTCCTAGAATAACTAGGAGAGTATTTCGTCTCTCCTAGATTGTCAAGGAGTGCGCGTGAACATCAAGGACAACGGCGACTACACGGGAACCATATTCCGGAAGTCGATTCGAGTCTCTGGTCAGGTAAAAGTGGGCTGCTGTCTTGCGTTCCGGCTTCTGCCTCGGCAAGCACTGCAAGCGGATGGCGCCATTCCGGGAGCAGGCTTTTATCCCAGGAAGAGCTGTTCGCAAGCTCGATCACCGGACGCTTGGCGAGTGGCCAGACGGCAAAACAGCGATGACTAGAGCGCATGTAGGTCTGCAATAGCTCATTCAGCGTAGACGTATCGAGCTGATTTTGTCGTTAGGCGCCGTGCGAAGATACAGGAACAGCGCGTACTTGGGCGGAGTCGACAGTCAACATTTTGAGGATCGCCTGCTCATACATGCGTGCTCCCTCGCCGCTGGCGATATGGAGAGCTGTCTGTCTGCCTTTTCGCGCGATGCTGAGGCGTTCCTCTTCATTCTGGTAGAGCCTCAGAAGTGCTTCGGCGAGCTGCTCATCGCTGCGTGCATCGATAACGATGCCGTCCTTACCGTTGGTGAGAAGTTCCGAGGCTCCGCAATTGCGGGTCGCGATGCAAGGCACACCATTTGCCATTGCTTCAAAAAGCACCATGCCGAAGCCGTCATCGACGCTCGAAAGGACGAAGGCATCGCAGCGCTGGTAAAACTCGCTGATGTTGGGAACGAAGCGAACCAGCTCCACGTTGGGCAGCTCTTTCAGGAGTTCATTCAGAACAGGATATTGCGACAAGTCTGCGCTGGTGCGGATCAGCAGCCTGGCGTTGGGCAGACCGAGCTTCTTCCAGGCTTGAAGCAAATAGATAAACCCCTTACGCCGAGGTTCGCCTCCGACGATGCCGACCGTGAAAGTTTCGTTGCGCTTTTCAGGCACACTTTCAGGCACATGGCAGCGTCCGATGAGAGGCGCTTTGATCAGCTTGCTTCTCAACGCGGCGGGAAAACTGCGAGCCGAATAATCAGACGGCACCAGAATGGCGTCCGCCTCTTCATATTCTCGAACAACGTGCTCGCGGTACCAGGCAGGGGACTCGACAAAGTCGGAGCCGAGCCTCGCGGATTCTTCGCGGATAATGTCCTGCTGGAAATCGTGATGAGGACACGCGCGGTCGAGCGCGTATCTGCCGCCTTTGCGTTTTGCAGCAAGCCCGGAATAGAGCGAGAGTCCGGCCCAGCCTATATATACATCAAGGTTCCCGAGAAGGATCGACACGGCGCGATCAAAAAAGAACCCTTCATGCGTCACGGTATCGACATGAAACTTATGTCCGGTGAATCGGGACATTGTTGCAAGCGGAGCAGGAATGAGTCGCGTCTTAGTCGCTGCCGCCAGGCCTTTAAAGAACTTGCGCGGGGCTGAGCTGTAGAGCGTCACATCATGGTGATCTTTCGTCAGAGTATTGGCCATCAATACAGAGTGAAATGGCCTAATAACGGAAATCACCACCCTCATAATGAGATACTAACATGGGTATGAGTGCGCTTTTCTTTTCTGGCGAAGGCTGTTTGAAGGTAAAAACCGCTGCTGATGAATAAATTCCCCGGCCATCTTTTAATTGTCACCCTGGAAGATCCTTTTAATCCTGTCTCCTGGAGCGGTACCGCATACAACATGAGGCAGGCTCTTGAAGAGCGCATTGAACGCGTCTCGGTTCTGTCGAACCTGAAGCCCAAGCGCACCTTGATCAATGTCGCGCTGCGATCGGTATTGGGCGGGAAGCCTCCGCGTTATCCGCTCTATCTGACCCCGGCTGCGCAGAAACAATTCGCGCGCGAAACCGAAGCGGCAATCCGCGAGTATCGGCCGGATGCGGTCTTGTCCATTTCAAGCCACTGCCTTCTTTACCTAGAGGATCCCGGCGTTCCGGTATTCATGGTTTCCGATGCGCCATGGATGACATGGAAAGAAACATACGGTGCGTTTGAGAAGCTTCCGCTACTTGGAAAGAGATTTGCAAAGCTTGAAGCAGAGGCTGCGCGTCGATGCACGAAATTGATTTTTTCATCGGAGTGGGCCACGGAGGAAGCGCGAAGGCTCTATGACGTTCCGCCTGAAAAGCTTTGTGCTCAGCCGATGGGCGCAAACTGGACTCCGAGAGAGACCAGCGAGGAACTGGCGCAAATCATTCAGGCGCGGTCGCGCGATGAGCTGAACCTGCTATTCGTGGGCAAAGATTGGGAGCGCAAGGGTGGTCCACTGGCTCTCGATGTGACTCGCGGCCTGAGGGCGGCTGGAGTTCCAAAAGTTAGGCTGCACATCGTCGGCGGCAACCCGCAGATACCCTCAGATTTACAGGATATCGTTAGCGTTCACGGACGGTTGAGGCAAAGCGATTCCGTTGAAGGGGAGAAACTGCGTCAGCTGTTTCTGTCGGCACACTTCCTGATCGTGCCGACGCAGGCGGAGTGCTATGGCGTGGTATTTGCCGAGGCGCACGCCTTTGGCCTGCCGGCGGTTTCTCGGGGCGTGCATGCCGTGCCGTCGATCATTCAGGATGGAGAGACGGGCATTGTTCAGGCCGAGAACGACCCGGCTTCCAGATATGTAGAGCGGATTCTTGCGGTTGCGAAAGACCGTGACGCGTACCTGAAGATGGCATTTGCGGCACGCGCGAGGTACGAGGCCAAGCTGAATTGGCATAGTTTCGCGGACGCAATCGCAGACTTGATGAAACGGTCGATTAAAACCAATTGAACCTGCGGAGAATCCAGAGAAGGATCACGGTGCTGCTAACCATTACCCCCAGCACGATCACGAGACCGTATTGGGCGTCGGAGCCTGGTAAGCCTTTTACGTTCATGCCGTAAATGCCGGAAACGACAAGTGCGGGCAGCGCGATGGTGCTTAATACAGTGAGCACTTTCATCACCTGATTCGTGCGGTTGGCAACGCTCGAGAGATAGACGTCGAGGCAGCCGCTCAGCAGGTCGCGAAGCATCTCCACGTGATCGAGATTGCGCGAGATGTGATCATAGACGTCGCGCAGAAAAAAGGCCACATGTCGCGTTTGATATAAGGCGAGTCCACCCGCTGCAGGTGTGCCGTCACATCACGAGTGTGCACAAGGATGCGGCGAAGATTGATGAGTTCTCGTTTGATTTCGAAGATGCGGGAAAGTGTTTTGGGAGTTGCGGCCTCCATTGCGCTGTCTTCGAGATCGTCGATGGCATCATTGTAGTGGTCGAGCACGGGAAGATGGGTATCCACAGCAGTATCGATGATGCGGTAATAGATCTGATCTGCGCGCAGATGATTACAGCTGACCTGGAATCGCTCAATCTGCTGCCGGGTTTCCTTGTCGCCCGCTTCAATCACGGTGATGAGATAGTCTTTGCCGAGAAAGAGATCGATGTCATGCCCGTCGATGGAGCCCTCCTTCGTCAACTCAATGCCTTTCACTACGGTGAAGAGATAGCTTTCGCCCTCCTCGATCTTGGCGCTCTCTAGATGCTGCCGGCAATCCTCGATGTGCAGTGGATGGAGATGGTAGCGCTCGGCAAGTTGATCGAGCTCCGGGCTGGCCGGGTCAATGACGTTATGCCATTCCATGTGTTTTGACTCTCCGCTATTCAGTCAATGATTGTAAGTTGGCCGAGCCAATTCCTGTGAAAAAGTGCTGTCGGTAGCCATTTACTCGAAACTCCATCACTTGAACGGTGAGCCGTGCAAAATATGCGTCATATAGCTGGGCGTGAAGGATTGGTTTCCCGCTAACATATTGCAGTGTGAGGATTTCCGAAGAGCAGCGGCTCCCGTCTTTCTGGCAGCTTCAGTTCGGTGGCTGGACAGTTTATTTCTGTGTGATATTGCTCAGCTATCTGCCGTCGAAAGAGCTTCGCGGGGATATGTTGTACCGGCTCCTTTTCTGCACCGTATGCTTTCTCGCGAGTTTCGCGTTACACCTGGTATGCCGTCGTCTATGGCGACAACAAGCGCAGTGGACGCGTGTTATACGGGTGATCGCGCTTACCTGCTATCTGTTGGGATTGGTGTGCGGCACGCTGCTTCTGTGGCTGGAAGCGAAATATCTGATGCCGTCGTGGGAAAAGTTTGAGTGGTTTTATATATTTGCCAATGCGCTAAGCCCTACGTTTGTTCTTGCGCTGTGGAGTGCGTTGTACTTTGGCATCAAGTTTTATGGAGCGCAAGCGGCAGAACGCGTCCGCCTTCTCCATCTTCAGTCGCTCGTAAATGAGGCGGAATTGAAGGCGCTGCAGTACCAGATCCATCCGCATTTTCTCTTCAACACGCTCAACTCGATCTCTACGCTCGTCTATGAACGGGATACGGCGACTGCCAACCGCATGATTGCGAGGCTTGCCGATTTTCTGCGTGCTACGCTCGATGACAACGGCACCTACGAAAGCCCGCTGCGGGACGAACTCGACATTACCCGGCTTTACCTTGAGATTGAAAAGACGCGGCTCGGCGAAAGATTAATGGTGATTGAGGAAACGGATTCCAGCCTGTTGGAGTCGGGTGTTCCGCGCCTGTTGTTGCAGCCGCTCGTTGAAAACGCAGTACGCCACGGCATCGCCAAGCGGCGCAATGGCGGCGAACTGTTCATGGCGGCATTTCGCGATGAGAATGATCTTGTGATTGAGGTCCGGAACCAGTTGACACCGTTGAATGGCAAACCCTGCACATACGGAATCGGGCTCACCAACATTCGCACGCGATTGCAGCAGCTTTATGGCGATGCCCATCAATTCGCAATTGATTTTTCCGGAGGAGATGTGTGCAAAGTAACGATCAGAATTCCTTTGCACACTTATGTTGCGCCGGCAGAGCTTGTGGGCGCGAGAGTACAGGAGAGTAAAGCACAATGACCTATCGAGCCATCGTTGTTGATGATGAACCTCTGGCCAGACGCGGAATCATTTCCCGGCTGCGGCCCTATCCGCAATTTGAAGTCATCGGCGAGTGCGGTAATGGTGAAGATGCCCTTATCGCTATTTCCGAGCATCGCCCCGATCTGATTTTTCTCGATGTGCAGATGCCGGAGATGGATGGCTTCGAGATGCTGGAGAATCTGCCGCCAGAAGAGCGCCCGGCAGTAATTTTTCTGACCGCATTCGACCAGTACGCGCTGCGCGCATTCGATGTGCATGCCGCCGATTATCTATTGAAGCCCATCGATGATGAGCGTTTTACCGAGGCGATTGACCGCGTGCAACGTCTGTTGCAAATGGAGAAAGACAATACGCTGGGCGAGCGACTGGAGTCACTGCTGTCGGACCTGCATGCGAAACGGCCAGCGGGAAATCAGCAGCGGTTCGCGATTCGTAATGGCCGGCGGATCTTTTTCATCACGGCGAATGAGGTGGAGTGGATCGAAGCCCAAGGCGACTATGCGGCGCTACATGTGAATGGAAAGACGCATCTGCTGCGCGAGCCTCTGCACATCCTGGAGCGGAGGCTGGATGCTGCGACCTTTATCCGAATTCATCGCTCTACGATTGTCCGGCTGGATCGAATCTCCGAGATGCAGGCGCTTGCCAATCGCGATTGCCTGCTGCGGTTGAAGGACGGGACAACACTCAGGGTGAGCCGCAGCTACAGCGACCGCCTGCAGGAAGCGCTGAGCGGGTCATAAGATCCTTACGACATAGGCTTATGATCCGCCGCTGTGACAACCACGAATTTGACCTGATTCGGGCCATCATCAACGATGGCGCGCAGGCTTACAAAGGAATTATTCCCGCAGATCGCTGGGCGGAGCCCTATATGTCAAAGGGGGAGCTGCGGCTTCAGATCGACGAGGGCGTTGTGTTCTGGGGGTATGAGGAAGCCGGTACACTGCAGGCCGTTATGGGCATTCAGCCGGTTCAGGACGTGACCCTCATCCGACATGCATATGTTCGTACCCACAGCCAGAAAAGAGGTATCGGAGAGCGCCTGCTGTCGCACTTGCAGGGCCTGACGAGCGGCCCGGTTTTGATTGGCGCCTGGGCCGACGCTACCTGGGCTATCCGCTTTTACGAAAAACACGGCTTCCGATTGGTCGATCTTGAGGAAAAGAACCGGCTGCTCAGAAAGTATTGGTCGGTGCCTGAACGCCAGATTGAGACCTCAGTGGTTCTCGCAGATCCAAAATGGCGCGAAACCGGCGCTGAAACATAACGTTTTCCAGGCTTCTGCCAAGGACAATTCCGTCCGCATCTTTTATAGTGAGAAGCAGCTACCCGATTAACTGGAGCTGCGTGCAAGCAGCGCATGGGATTGACCGCGTGGAAGAATTTTCAAGACTCAAAAGACTGCCCGCCTACGTTTTCAATATCACTTCCGAACTGAAGTCCGCTGCCCGCCAACGCGGCGAGGACATCATCGATTTCGGCATGGGAAATCCTGACGGCGCTACGCCACAGCATATCGTCGACAAGATGATTGAAGCAGCGCGTAAAACGCAGACGCACCGCTATTCTCTTTCTCGCGGCATTCCGCGGCTGCGGAAAGCAATCTGCAACTGGTATCAGCGACGCTATGATGTCTCGCTCGATCCCGACACCGAGGCGATTGTGACGATTGGATCGAAAGAAGGAATTGCGCACCTTTGCCTGGCTACGCTTGATCAGGGCGATGTGGTGGTGGTCCCGAATCCCAGCTATCCGATTCATATTTATGGCCCGGTGATCGCCGGTGCGAATATCCACAGCGTCGCCGTTCATGATACCGAAGCATTTCTTGCCGAGTTGGAGCGCTCCATACCGCTGATGTATCCGCGGCCGAAGATGCTTATCCTCAACTTTCCCGCCAATCCCACGACACAGTGTGCCGATCTGAGTTTCTTTGAGCGGGTAGTAGCTCTATGCAAGGAGCAGAATATTTACCTTGTCCACGACTTGGCATATGCGGATATCTGTTTTGATGGGTATAAAGCGCCATCTATTTTGCAGGTTCCGGGAGCGAGAGAGATAGCGGTCGAGTTCTTCACACTCTCAAAGAGCTACAACATGCCGGGGTGGCGCGTCGGTTTCATGGTCGGCAACAAAAAACTGGTTGCGGCTCTGGCTCGCATTAAGAGCTATTTCGACTACGGGACGTTTACGCCGGTGCAGGTTGCGTCGATTCTGGCGCTCGAAGGTCCACAGGAATGCGTGCAGGAGATTTGCGACAACTACCGCAGACGCCGCGATGTACTCGTCGGCGGACTGAACAAATTAGGCTGGCAGATACCTTTGCCGAAGGCAACGATGTTTGTGTGGGCGCCGATTCCGGAGCCATACAAGACGATGGGCTCGCTTGAATTTTCAACCAAGCTGCTGAAGGACGCAAAGGTCGCTGTTAGTCCGGGGATCGGCTTCGGAGAATTTGGCGACGGCCATGTGCGGTTTTCTCTAATTGAAAATGAGGAGCGCACGCGGCAAGCGTTGCGCTGTATCAAGCAGATGCTTCTCAAGGACGGGTTTCTTGCGCAGCCGGTGGCGCAGTAGTTCTCTGATCGACGGATCGAATTACGAGAACTATGCGCCTGTACCGCGAAGAACTACGTGCGCTGTGCGCAGAAGAATTTTGACGTCGAGCCAGATGGTCCAGTTCTCAACATATGCGGTGTCGAGTTCGATATACCTGGCAAACGAAGAATCCTGCCGGGCGTGAACCTGCCACAGGCCCGTGAGGCCGGGCATTACTTCCAGGCGACGGAAGTGCTCAAGTTCATATTTTTCTACTTCACTCGCAATCGGCGGTCGGGGTCCAACCACGCTCATCTCGCCGCGGAAGACATTGAAGAATTGCGGCAACTCATCCAGGCTGTATTTACGCAGGATACGGCCAACTCGTGTTATGCGCGGATCATTCGAGACTTTGAAAAGAATGCCATCGCGTTCATTTAACTCGGCAAGCTCGCGCTTTCTTTTTTCGGCGTCTTTCACCATGGTGCGGAACTTGAAACAGGGAAAGACGCGTCCGCGTTTGCCGATACGCTCGGATACGTAAAAGACCGGGCCTTCGCTGTCCAGCCTGATCATCACGGCAATGATGAACATCAGAGGAAAGACGGCAATCATGATCGCCAGCGAGAGAAGGATGTCAAAGCTGCGTTTGAAAAAGAGCGAAAGGGTTCTGGATTGGCTGCGGTGCAACGGTGTGACCGGATACGCGCCGAGATATTCGATTCCGCCATTCGCCGAGAGGTCGGCGTAGAGACCGGAGATGGCGCGAATGTCGATGCCTAAATCACGCGCCTCTTCCAATAAGAGAATGACCTGTTCGGCAGAAAGGGCATGGGCGATGACGACTTCGTCGATGAAATGAAGTCGCGTCAGCTGGCGGAGTCGGTCAATACTCCCCAAAACCTTGGCGGAAGCAGCTCCTTCGTTGTTGGGAAGATCCGGCGTCGAGAGGTATCCGAGGAACTGATAGCCAAGACGATAATTGCCGGAAATGTGTTCGCCAAGAGCCTGACCCAGATGGTTAGTCCCGAGAATTACGACGTTGCGGGTGTCGATACCCTTTTCAAAGTGACGGTAGTAGGTAAGTCGTAAACTTGCCCGCCAGATGCACAGTGCAATTGTCGTTGTGCAGACCAGCAGAAACACGACTGTGCGCGAAGCAAGTTCCAGGTGGGTCATATAAAGGCCACCGCACAGGAGCAGGCCAGCGTTCAACGAGGCCTGGACGGTCAGGCGCAACTCGCGGAGACCTCCGCTTACCAGAATAGGATTGTAGAGATCATAGTGTTCCGACACTAGGAGCAGGCAAAGAAGAAACCAGGCGAAGAAACCCAAATAAATAGGAGCAGCTGAGGAGTGCCCGTACCTGAAAGTGCCTGCATTGTCGAAGAAGTGAAGCTTGACTTCAAGAGCCAGAGCGAATGCCAGAATGACGATGATCACATCCCCGGACATTCGCAGGAGTTTGGAGACCAGACCCGGTCCGGCTACCCCGCGGCCGCTTTTAGGAGTTCTGTAACCGAGTGGACTCGGTTGCTTTTCAGATGGCTCACTCTTTCGAATGTATTCTGATGTCGCCATACTTTTTCTTAAAAACACGACTTGTTGAAGTATTGTTTCAGTCTCGCTAAAAAGTGTTTCGTGATAACACCAACGAAATGCCAATATGCTGTCGGCTCGACTACGCCGCGATTCTGACAACATTTTCTTGAAAGACGTACGCTTGTCCGATCAAAGATTTTCGGATACTCGCTCCGACCCAACTCAAAAGAATTGAGTGCTGTCTGGTGATAGCAGATGAGGTCTGGATGTCTACGTCTCAAGTACAGTATACATTCAACTCATCTCTGGTTAAAGCGTTATATCGGTAGTATGCAAGCGAATGAACGATAGCTCAAGTTACTTTGGATGTAACTCTCATTGCATTTTCGAATATCGATCCGAATCCGCTCAGGAAATCACGTTAACCCTTGTAAATGTAATTGCAACAGTGACAATCACGTTTGAGATTGGATGCCACCCCGGCTCTGCCGGTTGTTCACTGCGGAAGGCGGTTATGTTTCGTTTCCGTGAATCGCGCCAGGGTCAAAACCTGCTCTTTGAGATGCTCTAAGGTTCGAGGTGATGACTGCTTCTGTACATTTGCCAACTTGTGTTGCGCCTTGAAACGAATGACGCGCCGAGCCGCCTGCTGTACGCGGCGGCGAAAAGACAGCGAACGCTCAGCCTCCGACAATAATGATTCATACGCCCGCAGAATGAGAGCGGGGTCTTTGCAAATCTCAAGGATGTCGGTCCCGGCTGCAACCGCTTCGACAGCGGCTTCGCCTATTGACCGTTGCGTCAGTATCCCACCCATTTCCATATCATCGGAAACAATTAGACCTCTATAAAAAAGTTTTATTCGGAGCACATCGGTAATCCAGAAAGGCGAGACAGATGCAGGGAGATTGCTTCCAGATGCTTCCGGATAGGCCGCATGAGCGACCATGATCATCGGCAATTGCCTGCTCAGTGCGTGAAACGGTGCAATGTCTTCGTGCCACATCTCCTGCCACGAGCGCTGAATGACGGGCATGGCATGATGCGAGTCGAGATTGCTTCCGCCGAGACCGGGAAAGTGCTTTCCGCAGCCAACGACGCCTTCGGCGACAAAGCCCTCAAGAAGCGCGGATGCATAAGTTGTCACCTCTTCTGGTTTCGGCGACACGGCGCGGCTGCGCATGACGCTGGCGGATGCGGGGAGCGCAAGGTCGAGCACGGGCGCGAAGACGGTGTTGAAACCCAGGCTGCGCGCTTCTCGCGCAATGAGCCGGCCATGTTTCTTGAACACGGCTGGTTTGCCGGTCTCATAAACAGCAGCCGGCGATGGCATGGGTGCTACGAGGTCACGCAGGCGATCGACAAGGCCGCCTTCAAGGTCGACGCAGCGAAGATTCGGAGCGCCGGTAATCTCGGCTGCTTCGCGAAGAAGTTGTATGGTCTGGCCAGCTTCTTCGATGTTCCGGCGGAAGAGGATTACGCCGGCAGGCCGAATCAACTTTAGCCATGCACGCTCTATCGGCGTCAGTTCGGATCCTTCGAGCCCCGCAATGATGAGTTGCCCAACCTGCTGGCGAAGGGTTGCGTTCATATCTTCCCGCCCTGTGACGACTTGATCTCGCTCTGCAGCTCTTCCAGCAAATTCAAGGCCTGCAACGGGGTCAGCGAGTTGATGTCTGTTTCCTGCAGACGGTCGAGGATGCGCTGCGAAAGCGGTGTGAACATGGTGAGTTGCAGGGGTGCTTCGGTTTCCGCTGCGACATTGTGGCGCTCGGAGCGTTCGTGCTGCTTCAGCACCTGGCGCGCTCGCTGAATGACCTGCGGAGGTAATCCCGCAAGACGGGCAACTTCGATGCCGTAGCTCTTGCTGGCTGGGCCGGGCTCAATGGCATGCAGAAAGACGATGCCCTGCGGCGTTTCCTTCACGGCAACGCGCAGGTTTTTGAGATGGGCCAGTTGTTCAGCCAGCATTGTCAACTCATGATAGTGGGTCGCGAAGAGCGTCCGCGCGCCGATGTTTGCGTGCAGGTATTCGAGCGTTGCCCACGCGAGTGAAAGACCGTCGAAGGTCGCGGTGCCACGGCCCATCTCATCGAGCAGTATCAGCGAACGGTCGGTTGCCGTGTTGAGGATCGTCGCCGTCTCCGTCATCTCGACCATGAACGTTGAGCGGCCGCGGGCCAGGTTGTCACTGGCGCCGATGCGCGTATATACGCGGTCCACCAGCCCGTAGCGCATACGCGCGGCGGGAACAAAAGAGCCCATCTGCGCCATGATGACGAGCAGCGCCGCCTGTCGCAGATACGTTGACTTGCCACCCATGTTCGGTCCGGTAAGCAGCAGCATGGATGGACCTTGAACGTCGAGGTAGAGATCATTGGGGACGAAGCGGCCTTCGCCGCCTTCTTCCATCAGGTGCTCGATGACCGGATGCCTAGCGCCGACGAGTTCGAGAACTGCTTCTCCCGCAAGCTGTGGTAGCGTGTAGTTCCGTAATACTGCCGTGTGTGCGAAGCTCGCCACCAGATCGGCTTCTGCGACTGCGCTGCTCGTTCTGCGAATGCGGCTGGCGTGATCGAGAACGCCGCGGCGCAATTCGGCAAAGATGCGTTTTTCGATTTCCACCGAACGTTCCTGCGCCGTCAGGATCTTTGTCTCGTAATCCTTCAGCTCCAGGGTAGTGAATCGCTCCGCATTGACGAGGGTCTGCTTGCGCTCGTAGTCAGAGGGAACGTTGGCGAGGTTCGCCTTGGTGATTTCAATGTAGTAACCGAAGACGGAGTTGAAACGAACCTTCAGCGATCCAATGCCGGTGCGCGCCCGTTCTCGCTCTTCGATAGTGACAATGGATTGCCGCCCGCTCTGGCTGAGAGTTCGCAGTTCGTCCAGCTCCGCGTCAACTCCGGGGGCGATCACCCCGCCTTCAGCCAGAGTCAGAGGCGGAGCCGGTTGAATCGTTTGCTGGATTTTTGCGCACAGGTCTTCCAGCGGGTCGAGCCGAGCCACGATCTGTTTGAGAAGCGGCGTGTCAATCTGCCCCAGAATATTGTGCAATTGCGGCAGATGCTGCAACGAAGCCGACAAGGCCAGCACATCGCGCGGTCCGGCGCTATCTAACGAGATGCGAGCGAGCAGCCGCTCCAGGTCCAGAATGCCTTCGAGGGTTTGGCGAATCTTCTCGCGCAGAATCAGGTCATTCTTCAGGTGCTCCACAGCTTCGTAGCGGTCATGGATCGTCTGCCAATCGAGGAGCGGACGCAGAATAGACGCCCGAAGCATGCGCTTGCCCATTGGGGTCTGACACGAATCAAGGGTGCGGAAGAGAGTTGTATCTGATCCTGCTTCGCTGAAGAGCGGCTCAACCAGTTCCAGATTGCGTACAGTTACCTGGTCGAGTTGCAGATGCTCGGAGCGCTCATAAAAACGGATGCTGTCGATGTGTCCAAGTTCGACGCGCTGCGTGCTCCTCACATAGTGCAAGATGGCTCCGGCTGCAATGGCTGCCGCAGGGTGATGCGTAAGCCCGAAGCCATCAAGCGATGCGGTGCCCAGTTGCCGTTCCAGCAGCGGCACGGCGTAGTCGCTGGTGAAGACCCAGTCCTCAAGCGGAGTCTTCGTTTTGATGCGTTCGAAGGCGGGCGGCAGCTCTGCCTTTGCTGTGAGAAGCGGATTTGCGCCCGAAAAGAGCACCTCACTCGGCGATGCCTTCTGCAACTCGTCGAGACACAGGGCTGATGCCTGCGGGCCAGAGAACTCGGCTGCGCGAAAGTCGCCAGTCGAAAGATCGAGAAGTGCAAGCGCAGCCAGGTTTTCACCGAATGACACGGCGGCGAGGAAGTTGTTCTGCTCGGAGCCGAGGGTTGGATCGATCGCTGTCCCGGGCGTCAGGACACGGGTTACTTCCCGGCGGACGATTTTCTTCGTGAGCTTCGGGTCTTCCATCTGCTCACAGATGGCGATGCGAAAGCCTTTCCGCAACAGGCGTGAAATATAGCCGTCGGCCGCGTGGTAGGGTACGCCGCACATCGGCACGGCGCGTTCTTTGTCGCGTGCAGTGAGGGTGATCTGCAGCTCGCGCGAGGCTACGTGGGCGTCGTCGAAAAAAAGCTCGTAGAAATCGCCGAGGCGGAAAAAGAGCAGCGCATCAGGGTGTTGTTGCTTGGCTGCGGCGTACTGGCGCATGAGCGGCGTTTGTGCCGTCTCAACAGATTGGGCAGAAATATCGGACACAGGGAAATGCCAGCATATCGTATCGAGATGCCGGCTTCCACCTGCTAAATCTAATGGCCTTCTGCTTTGTCTGAGCCGTGCTGCTTTACCATTTTGTTATAAGTTCCGAGAATAAGGAATGGGGCAGCCCATTGCCCGATGAAGAGTGCCATATTGTCCTTGCCCTGAGCCTTTAGTATGAGCGACGCCGCCATGGAGCCAAACGCGGCTCCCAGAAAGAAGCTGGTTGGCCATTTCGCCGAGTAGCTTTCCATCATGGCCGTGAGTTGGTCTTCAGCGAGCTCGCCTTCGTGAACACGATAATCCGTCATGCTATATCCTCCACACTCCTGTACTGCTGCTAGGAAAGATGCCGGGGAGCGGCGGATCTTCACGGCGCGATCATGCCTGTGTGAGTGAGATAAAAGATATGGCGCCACATTTCCATCCTGCCACGCTGATTTCATTTGGCATGGTGCTGGCAGTAACTCTGCAGATATGCGCAACCGACGGTATACTTAAGGTTTACGCCAACATTCAGGGATCGTATGTATCTGCTATGGCTTAGAGTTGCGGCGGTGCTTTACGGATTGGCCAGCGTGTCGGCGCTGCCTGCCGTGCTGGGCGACCGTCCACGCTGGCGACGGGTCTGCATGCCCCTGACGATTGGCGGATGGTTCTTCCACTTTGTGGCGTTTGTGGAAATGCTGGTGGCGGCGCATCGCCTGATGCCGGTGGGCATGCATGAGGTGCAATCTACGCTTTCCCTGTTGATTGTTACCGTTTTTCTGCTGATCTGGATGCGATACCGCACGATCTCCTTTGGGGTTTTCGCGCTGCCGCTGGCGTTTCTGTTGATTCTGGTTCCCGCTATCGGCGCGGATAAGTATTCGTTCTCTTCGTCGATGGTACGCAGCGGCTGGATCGCGACCCACGTGACCCTGTTGCTGGCCGCTTACGCCGCGCTGATCTTCAGCCTGCTGGCAAGCCTGTTTTACCTGGCGCAGGAAAGACGGCTTAAGAACCGGCAATCACCGGGGTTCCTCGAATGGCTTCCGCCGCTCGATACGATGGAGCAGATTGCGCAGACGACGCTCGTACTCGGCTTCTATTGCATGACGGGCGGGTTGCTGATCGGATCTCTGATTGCACAGGAGCATATGGGCGCGGCCTACTTTCTCGATCCAAAGGTCGTGCTTTCGTTTGTGATGTGGGTGCTGTATCTGGTGATCCTGTTTGTGCGACGGTCCACCGGTTTGCGCGGGAAAAGGGCGGTATACCTTTCGAGTGCTGTTTTTTTAGTGATGCTCTGTGTATGGGCGGCGAATCTATTTAGTTCAGTACACCGGTTCACGACACAATGAAACTTCTGCTCACAGGGGTGAACCACAAAACGGCTCCGGTAGAGCTGCGAGAGCAGCTGGCCATTTCGGCTGAGCGCCTGAGCGATGCCACGCGCGCGCTGCTTGAATGTCCCGGCGTGCACGAGGCCATGATTCTCTCTACCTGCAATCGCGTCGAGCTGCTGGCATGTCATGAAGCGAGCAGTCCTGACTTGCTAGGTTTTCTTCAGAGCTACCTCGGTATCGATACTGGTTCGCTGCGACCACACACGTATGAGTACCGCGAGACGGATGCGGTGCAGCACCTGTTTCGCGTGGCATCCAGCCTAGATTCGATGGTGGTGGGCGAGCCACAGATTCTCGGACAGGTGAAGGAGTCGTATACGGCGGCGCGCTCGGTGGGCGGCGTGCAGACTCACCTTGAGAAGCTGTTGCAGTCCACGTTCACGGTGGCAAAAAAAGTTCGCAGCGAGACTCAGATCGGCAGCTCGTCGGTTTCCATAGCTTCGGTGGCGGTCGATCTGGCCAAAAAGATCTTTGGCTCGCTCGAGGGCAAGCGAGTTCTGCTGGTAGGCGCCGGTAAGATGAGCGAGCTGGCGGCGCGACACCTGATGCAGCAGGGTGCGGATACGATATTCGTCGCAAATCGCACGCACGATCGCGCCGTGCGGCTCGCGCAGAAATTTCAGGGTCATGCCGTCCGCTTCGACGACCTGTACGCGACTGCCGATCAAGCCGATATCATCATCGCCTCAACGGGCTCGCAGGAGCACATCTTTCGCCGCGAGCATGGGCAGCAATTTCTGCATAAACGCCGGAATCGCCCGATGTTCTTCATCGATATTGCGGTGCCTCGGGACATAGATCCGGAGATCAATCGCGTAGACGGTGTCTTCCTCTATGACATAGACGATCTGCAATCGGTGTCCGCATCGCATCTGGACGACCGGGTGCGTGAAGCGCAGCGCGCCGAGGCAATCATTGCAGAGGAAGTAGCCCGCTTCCAGCGGCGGACCCAGGCATTGAATGCTGCTCCGATGATCGTCGATCTGCAGAACACGGCGGAAGAGATGCGGCAGGCTGAGTTGCGGCGCGCACAGGCGCGGCTGCAATCACTGACTCCGGAGCAGCAGGCGGCAGTTGAGGCGCTGACGCGTGGTTTGATGAACAAGTTTCTTCACATGCCGATGCAGGCGATCAAGGCGGCGGCGCTTGAGGCCGATACAGTCATGCTGGAAGTGATGCGGACGGTCTTCAATCTTTCCGCTGCGCAGGAGACAGCGAATTCGCGCGTTGCTGTGAAGCCGGGTGTTGGCGATGCAGAGGAAGCAGTTATTGTCGGCAATCCGAAGGATCGTTCGTGATCCGGATTGGCTCTCGTGGATCGCAGCTTGCTCTGTGGCAGGCAAATCATATTGCTGACGTGCTACGCGACGCGGGGCACGAAGTCGCGATCGAGATTATTCGCACAACGGGCGACGCGTTGCAGGGCGTGGCTTTCAATAAAGTCGGCACCAAGGGCATGTTTACCAAAGAGATCGAAGAGGCCCTGCTCGCCGACAGGATTGATCTTGCTGTTCATAGCTTGAAGGACCTTCCAACTGAGCTTGCGGCCCCGTTTGCGATTGCTGCGATTCCTGTGCGGGTCGATCCTCGTGATGCGTTTGT
>Ga0206941_10043_pt2 | contig 34619 bp, 28 predicted proteins | sample Alteio_BWOrgHeat_9_FD_153251 | JGI IMG/M metagenome (GOLD analysis project Ga0206941, IMG submission 153251) | Enriched cells from forest soil in Barre Woods Harvard Forest LTER site, Petersham, Massachusetts, United States -... | ecosystem: Environmental > Terrestrial > Soil > Temperate forest >...
ATTCTAAATTAGTAATTCGTAACAAGGAGAATAATAATGGCAAAGAAGAAGAAGAAAGCTAAGAAAACTGCGGCAAAATCACCAAAAACAACACGGGTAAAAACAAAGGTAAGCAAAAGTATGAAAACAGACTTTACGGTTCAACCAGTAAACAAAGTGACAGACCCAGCTGCAAAACCCCGTACAAAAGGGGAAATTATCCGAGTCCTTTCCGAAAGCACAGGTCTTTCAAAGAAGGAAGTTGATACAGTTTTTGCAAGCTTAGGCCAGTTGATCGATCTCGATATCGGTAAAAAAGGCCCAGGTACTTTCAGTGTTCCTGGTCTGATGAAGATCGTTCGCATCACAAAGCCAGCTACAAAAGCTCGTAAAGGTATCAACCCTTTCACAGGTGAAGAAACCACATTCAAAGCAAAGCCTGCACGTAATGTTGTAAAAGTGCGCGCTCTTAAAGCTTTGAAAGATATGGTAAAATAATTTTACCTAATCTGTTTTAAAGTCTTGGATCGAGGACATCTCTCAAGATATCTCCGATAAAATTCAACGACAAAATTACCGTAGCGATGAGCACCCCTGGGATAATACTCAGAAAGGGTGCTTCTTCCAGGACTCCTCTACCTTGAAATAGCAGCCCTCCCCATGTTGGAATCGAAGAGTTTGCTCCGAGTCCTAAAAAGCTCAGGCTTGCTTCGATCAATATAACTCCCGAAAGAGAAAAGGTGCTCGCAACAAGAAGAGGAGTCCAAAGGAAGGGCAAAATGTGATGAACGAGTATGCGAAAATTGCTCGCTCCTATAGCACGTGCAGCTGTCACATGTTCACGTTCGCGAAGGCTCAAAACCTGCGACCTCATGAGTCGTGCGGTTGACGTCCATCCCGTAGCGCTAATAGCAAAAATAATATTGTGAATACTGGGACCCAGAAACGAAGCGAGTGACATCGCAAGCAGTATTCCCGGAAAAGCCATGAGGATGTCAACAACCCTCATAATAACCATTTCCACAAAACCTCGGAAATACCCCGCAGCAACTCCTGCAATCACTCCCACAAAGGTTGAAAGACTTACTGTTGCAAGAACGATTTCAAAAGTCTGTCGTGCACCAAACACAACGAGTGTGAACAGATCTCTACCGAAGATGTCGCAACCCATAGGGTGAAGCCAATTTGGCCTAGTAAGACGCTGATTCAAGTCCATGGATTCGGGATCTTGGAGTGCAAGTTGGGGTGCGAACAAAACGAAAATTAAAAAAATTAAAAGAATAGCGACCGAAAAATAGAAACGTATGTCTCCATAAACGGGATGTCTTTTTATTTCCGACTGCACTCGCACAACTGAGGCTTCCATGGCTACCTACAATTTAACGCGTGGATCAATGAATTTATAAAACAGATCCGTGAACAGATTCACAAGCAGATAGATTGCAGAAAACATAAGCACGCAACCTTGCACCAGAGGATAATCACGATTTCCTAGTGCTTCGAGTATAAGAGATCCAATTCCCGGCCAATCAAATATTTTTTCCGTAACGACAGCTCCCGTCAGAAGAACTCCGAATTGCAATCCCACTATAGTCACGATGGGTAAAGCTGCATTGCGCAGTGCATGTTTTAAAACAACAAAAATAGGACGCACTCCTTTTGCCTTTGCAGTTCGAATGTAATCTTCACCCAAAGTGTCTAGTAAAGTATTGCGTGTCATGCGACTGATAATTGCAGCAAGCGCTGTTCCTATAGTTAGCGAAGGTAGAATGAAACTCGATAAGCCTGTTTTTTCCGATACGGGCAGAAGATCAAGTTTGATTGCAAACAAAAGAATAAGCATAGGTCCGAGCCAGAAATTCGGAACAGAAATTCCCAAAAGTGAAAAAGTCATCGCAAACTGATCTTGCACTTTATCTTTGTACACTGCGCTGAGGGTGCCTAAAGGGATGCCAATGCAGAGTGCGAGGAAGAGAGAACTTATTGCAAGTTCAATAGTAGAGGGTAGACGTTCGAGAATGAGAGAGGTCACGCTACGGTTATAAATTAAAGACTGTCCTAGATCACCATGTGCCAGGTCGGAGAAAAAACGGTAGAGCTGCTGGAATAGAGTGAGGTTGAGTCCCAGCTGTGCGCGAAGGGTTTCTTTTGCTTCCGAACTTGCAAAATCTCCAAGTATGCGGTCGATCGGATCCCCGGGAATAAGGTGGATCATGAGGCTCACGATGCACACGACTCCGATTCCGATGGGTATAAGCGAGAGAAGTCTTTTTAGGATGAAATTAAACATAGCGTTTTGACTGTCATTTTTGAGTATGTCTAATGATAGGCGTTTTAGGGTGGGGTGTAAATGATGCTCGTATTTTATGTTGACGCGGACCGGAGACTGAGGCAATGAGTACAGCGTGGGCTGCTTGATTAGAGTCCACTGATAGAGTAAGATCTTTACTCAGACGTTTCAAAAGTCGAATCATTTCAAAATCTTAGAAAAAATTTAAAAACACACCAAGGAGCCGAGTTTGCCTTCTAAACAAAAATCGCCTGATACTATGCTTTCTAAGGAAACTAATGAAAAACTTGAGATCGAAATCAGATTGCCCGAGGGTGATGATTCCTCTCAGGAAAGAGTAGGTTCCGGAGCAAAAACGAGTTCACTGATTCTTAATCTTTCCGCTACTTTGTTAAGAAAGTTAACAGACAAAGCTCAGGTAGAAGGGGTCAGCGTTCACGATTTTGCAAGTGAGTTGCTAGCAGAAGGGTTGGTTTTACGAGCTTGGGAGATTGTTGAAAAGAAAAGTGCGATGAGAGGTATGGGTTCTCAACATTCTTCTCCTCAGCCTAACAATTCCTACCGTGGTGGTGGTTCTAAACCTGGCTATCGCAATAATCAAAATTCACATGTCAAACGCATGCCTGATTCTGGGCAAAAATCTCGACAGAGTTACAAGAATATAATGGAAGATAATGCGAATTTTCTTGAGTACGTTCGTAGCCAAGAAAAACGGGATCGTTACTGATTGAGTTGCTTACTGCTAGTTCCCCTTCCCATGCTGCTTATTGGATCTCTTCGTAGGGCTCATGCACGTGAGCTATATAATTCTTAAGAACAATACCAAAAACTACAGCACCAACAATCACAGACAAGGAACTGATGACACCAATTTCACCGGGTGTCATTCCTCCCGGAGAGGGTTGCGGAGTACAGTTTAATTTCGCATTGGCTTTCAGAGTCAAAATTAACGAAATAATAGTGGGATCCGTTTCTGTGTAATTCACATCCCAGTTTGTGAAACATGTTGTTCCGTCCACCCGTGTTTTTTTCGCATGCGCTACGACGGTACCGTTGTAGTTTCGCAAGGTCACTTCGTCGTCGAAATTTTCACTCTGCAAAACATATTCGAAACAAGGGTCCATACCGGTGCATTGGTTTGTATAGGAAACGTTAATTTTATCTCCCGGTAGGAAACGATTATAAGTTTGCATGATGGAAAGTACTATATTGCCGTGACAAGAAGGTCTAACAAAAATGATTTCGCCGTTCTTGCTTGCTTCACCATTAACAATGAGTTGGTTCTCTTCAGAATTGTAATCCAAATATAGAGATTTTGCTTTATCGATGCAGACCGGTTTTACAAAGTAACTTGTAGGGCTGATATCATGGTAGGAATTTGCTTCGCTCGGTTTTCCTATTCGCAATGTTGTCTGTTCGGTGATCCCCTCGCAGTTTAATTTTCCCTGCAGGAGGAATCTATTTGCTTCGAATGGGTTTACGCATTCTGCATGTGCAACGGAATTTAATGCAAAAAGTATTAAAGAGTATTTCAAATTAAATTTCATCGTGTATTTTCCTTTATTAAATTAGTCTTGAATTCGATTGTATGCCCATTGAAAATTTCCAATTTCGCTTCGGAAACGATACGCAACAAGTCCCGCAACGATCGCAGCAGTACCAACTATACCAACTGTTGTAAGAATAGCTGCTGTACCAGGTGTGATAGAAGGTGCGGTTGGTGCTGGTATACTACAGTTTAAGTTCGAACTGTCTTTCCAAGCGAGAATATAAGAAATAACTGCAGGATCAACATTGGTGTAGTTCACGTCCCAAGTTGCATAGCATATCGGACCACTCACAAAAGTTTTCTTAGCATGAGCAAGAACAGTTCCGTTCGTTGCGCGCAAAGTGACTTCGTTCGCTAGATCTTCTCCCTCTTTTACATATGTTATAAAGGGTGGATAGGTGTAGTACGCTGCGAGGATTGTTCCATTAAGTATGGTTCTCTCTGTAGTATCGAGAACTGCGATGGGTGCACCTCCACAGGTTGGATTGATTCTAAAAACTCCATTAAGACCAGGAGGCGTTTGGCTCCAATATACGATGAAATTTTCCTGCGAGTTGTAATTCAGATTGATTCCCTTCGTTTGTCCTGTGCATTCCGGAGTGAGGAAATAACTTGTGGGGCCTATATCTTTAAACGAATGCATCTCACTCGCATTTCCAATTCTTAGAGTCACCCGTTCTTTGACCGCAGTGCAATCCAGTTTTTCCTGAAGAATGAACCTTCCGGAAATTCCCTCGAATGGATTTTTGCATTCCGCATACGCATTTGAATAGAAACTCAGAAATAACAAAGCATGTTTGAAACGAAGTTTCATAAAGATCCTTCAAGTTGTGTGGGGAAGATGAGAAAACACTAAGTTTAATCACCATTTAAAATCTTGCTTATATAGAGTTCTTATATATGTTCAATCAGAATGTTTGAGATCCCCAGCGATACCAGGGGATGGCGAAGGGAGACTCCAATGAAAGTTGATTTCACTCAGGAAGACACCTACAAAGCTACGCGCGAACATGTGAGTCTTGCGCGAACACTTCATCCCGATGCTTACCGCTCTTCCGAATTTTATACTCTAGAACAGCAAAAATTATTTTCCACCAGCTGGGTTTGTGTGGGTTACACCGACCAAGTGAGAGAGCGTGGAGATACGTTCCGAACAAACGTCGGTGGGCAGGAACTTTTCATTGTCAAAGATCGACAAGGCACCATTCGAGCGTTTCATAACGTGTGTAGGCACAGAGGTTCTCTTCTTGTCGAAAAAGATGGGAACTATGATCGCATACGTTGCCCTTACCATAGTTGGGTTTATGAGTCTTCAGGTGAACTTTTAGTAACCCCGCTATTTAAAGGCCATGACTTGGAAGAACGCGAGGAACAATACTACACCGAACAGTCCGAACGATTGTTTTGTAAAAAAGATTATCCCTTATTGCGTGTTCGAGTGGAAACTTGGGGTTCTTTGATTTTTGTAAATCTCGATCCGCAAGCATGCACACTTAAAGAATGGCTTGGTGATCTTCCCGATCGTTTTGCGCGTTATCCACTTCATGAATTGCGTCTGCAAAAACGTGCTACTTTTGATGTTAAAGCGAATTGGAAATTGATCGCTGAAAATTTTATGGAATACTATCACCTTCCCACCATACATCCCGAACTTGTGAAAGTATCCAAAGTGAATCTCCATTACCGTTATCAAGGTTCCGGTATGTATATGGGGTTTTGCACGTCTCCTTTAAGCGCAGATCCCTTGAGTCCGTTTGAACTCATTCCTCCCGTGCCGGGATTGAACGAAACCGAAGCAAAAAGCGCAATGTGGATACATATTTTCCCCAATATTTCGATGTTTCTTTTTCCAAACCACTTATTCACGCTTTTGTTGAATCCACGAGGCTGTGGTGAAACTTTGGAATACACAGACATACTCGTTCATCCGAGCGGCTTTCAAACCGAAAATTATGCGCAACATTATGAAGATATATTCAAGTACTGGGATGTGGTGAATCGTCAGGATTTCGAAGCAGTACAGCGTGTTCAAATCGGTATTGCAAATAAAGCTTACCCTGGTGGTCGTTTGTGTGAGCGTTTCGAAGAACCACTATACCGTTTTCAAAACATGGTTATCGACAGAATGGTTGGAAAGAATCGTGTTCCCGAAGGAGATAAGGAAATAAGCGATTTTTATTTCCTATCACAAACTTTGAAAATGGAAGTTCCCGATGTCTCACGTGCATAAATTCTATGATGTGATTGTCGTTGGTGTAGGTGGAATGGGTTCCGCATCTGCTTTCCATCTTGCGAAACGTGGTTTGCGTGTGCTTGGACTTGAGCAATTCAATATTCCTCATGCACTAGGATCTTCTCATGGAATCACTCGTATTATACGTTTAGGTTACTATGAAGATCCATCGTATACACCTCTTGTCAATCGTGCGTTGGAACTTTGGAAAGAACTGCAGACAGAAGTTGATGAGCGCTTGTATTACGAAACGGGTTCTATCGATGCAGGAGCCAGTGGAGACCTTACGTTTGAAGGTTCGTTAAGTGCGTGTAAGTTTCATAAATTACCCTATGAGGTTTTAGACAACCAGCAAGTCGAAGAGAGATTTCCCGCTTATAAATTGCCTAAAAATATTATGTCTGTGTATCAGCGTGATGGTGGCTTTCTGCTTCCCGAACGTTGTATTGTTTCTCATGTGATGGCAGCTCAAAGTTTGGGTGCACGCATTCAAGCGAGAGAAGAAGTTCTCGAATGGAGCACGACATCTCAAGGTGTTCGTGTTGTGACGAATCAGGGAACTTACGAAGCGGAACAGCTTGTTTTCACTGCAGGTGCGTGGATGGGTCAGCTTGTGAAAGAAATGGGTTTGTTCACAAGAGTAGAAAGACAAGTTCTTGGATGGTTCCAACCTTTAGTGAGGGATATTTTTAGCCCTACGAAATTCCCTGTTTTTAACATTCAAGTTCCCGAAGGCCGTTACTACGGATTGCCGGAATTCAGTGTTCCTGGGTTTAAACTCGGTCGCTATCATCACTTGGATGAAGGTGTAATTCCTCAAAATCTAAGTCAGATATGCACTAAAGAAGATCAGTCGGTGTTACGTGATTTTGTAGCAAAGTACTTTCCTTTGGGAAATGGTGCAACGATGGCTTTGGCGCCGTGCATGTTTACAAATACTTTGGATGAACATTTTATTATTGATGAGCATCCGAAGTATTCGCAGGTGAAGATTGTTTCTCCCTGTTCGGGTCATGGTTTTAAATTCTGTAGTGTGATTGGTGAAATTGTTGCGGATTTGGTTCAAAGCGGGAAGACGCGTCACGATATTTCCTTGTTTAGCATGAAACAAAATCGTGAGTTTGGTGTTAAGACATGAAAACACAAGCGGATATTGTAATCGTAGGTGCTGGTATTGTTGGGTGCAGTGCCGCTTATTTTCTTGCAAAAAAAGGGTGGAGAAATGTAGTCGTTCTAGAGCAGGGACCCTTGTTTGAAGCAGGAGGATCGACTTCTCATGCTCCGGGCCTTGTGTTTGAACTCAACTCTTCGAAAACAATGTGTCAACTTGCACAATGGTCAGTGCAAACTTACAGAAATTTATTTTTAAAAGAAGACCCTTGTTTTTACTCAGTTGGAAGTCTCGAAATTGCAAGCTGTGTTGAGCGTTTCGAAGATCTAAAAAACAAATACGGTCGTGCACTGGCCTGGGGTTTGAAAGCAGAATTGATAAGCCCTCAAAGAGTGAAAGAGTTATTTCCGCTCGTAGATACAAGCAAAGTTCTAGGTGCTCTGCATGTTCCCGAAGATGGCATTGCAAAAGCTGTTCGTGCTGCAACTGCAATGGCTGAGGAAGCAAAAAAATCTGGTACCGAATTCTATGCAGAAACTCGTGTGAGTGGGTTTGTCAAAGAATCGGGACGTATTAAAGAAGTTGTGACTTCAAACGGTTCTATAAAATGCAAACATGTGCTTTTGTGTGGGGGAATTTGGGGCCCTCAGCTAGGAGACATGCTTGGTATTCCTGTTCCGCTAGTACCTGTTCAACACCAGTATTTAAAAACAACCCCTTTAAAAGAATTTGCTGGTGAAAAAAGAGAAGTGGTTCTTCCCATTTTACGTCATCAAGACCGTTCTATGTATTTTCGACAGCATGCAGATTGTTTGGGGATAGGAAGTTATTGCCATGAACCTTTAGTTGTAAATCCTAAACATGTTTCAGCTCCCAACCCTTCTCACAAACAACCTGCGACGCTCCCCTTTACTCCGCAAGATTTTGAAAAAGCATTTCAGTCCGCTTGTGAAATCATCCCTAGTCTTTCAAGTTCGGATTGGGGAGAGCGGTTTAATGGAATGTTTTCTTTCACTCCCGATGGCAACCCGCTTTTGGGTGAGTCTATGCAAGTGAAAGGTTTGTGGTTTGCAGAAGCCGTTTGGGTAACGCATGCAGCAGGTGTTGGTCGTGTGATTGCTGATTTAATGTCGGAAGATGTTCCGAGTGTAGATCTTCGAGAACTCGATGCGAATCGTTTTTGGGATCATTGCAATAGTCCAAAATATGCGGAACTTCGAGGCGCTCAGCAGTATAGAGAAGTTTATGACATCATACATCCTTTGCAACAGATGGAGCATCCAAGACCTTTAAGGATGAGTCCGTTTCATGCTCGTTTGAAAGAATTGGGAGCCAAGTTTTTCGAATCTGCAGGTTGGGAACGTGCTCAGTGGTTTGATGCAAATGAAAATCTTCCTTCCGAAGAAGTATGGCCTCAGCGTTCAGGTTGGGCTGCAAAATACTGGTCTCCGATCATTGGAAAAGAACACAAAGCATGTCGAGAAAAACTTGCAGTTTTCGATCTCACTGCTTTTACAAAATTAGAAGTTCGTGGTCCTGATGCTTTAGAATTTTTACAAACTTTATCTACGAATCAAATAGATCAAGCTATTGGTAAAGTTGTGTATACGAGTATGTTGAATAAAGCAGGTGGGATTATGTGTGATCTCACTGTGACACGCCTAGCTGAAGATACTTTCTGGGTGATTACAGGAGGATCTGTGGGAAGGCATGACAAAGCTTGGATTTTAGATCAGCTTCCCATTAGTTCTAAAGTGTCTGTTAACGATATCACTTCTGCTTATTGCAGTTTGGGTTTGTGGGGACCTCATGCAAGACAAGTGCTTGAAAAAGTTTGCAGAGAAGATGTGTCGAACGAAGCGTTTCCTTTTTATTCCGCAAAACAAATTTATATAGGATGCATTCCCTCTTATGCTTTGCGTCTGTCTTATGCCGGTGAGTTAGGTTGGGAAATCTACACTGCAACGGAATATGGTCTCGCTCTATGGGATCTTCTTTGGGATGCAGGACAAGAATTTGGATTGATTGCTGCGGGAGGTGGTGCCTTTGATTCCTTGCGTTTGGAAAAAGGATACCGTCTGTGGGGCGCTGATATTCACTCGGAATACAATCCACTGGAAGCAGGTTTAGGTTTTGCTGTGAAAGTGCAGAAAGGTGAGTTTATTGGAAAAGAAAGTATAGAAGTTCTTAAACAAAATGGACTCAAGAAAAAACTCTGCTGTCTCGTTATGGACAATCCCAATCATATACTTATGGGAAAAGAACCTGTTTTGCATAATGGGAAAACGCAAGCTTATGTGACGAGCGCGAATTTTGGATATAGTGTTTTAAAAAGTATTGCGTATGCGTATTTACCTTTGGAGTTATCTGCACCGGGCACTTCTCTTGAGATTTTATATTTCGGTGAATTGTATAAAGCAAAAGTGAGTACAGAACCTCTCTATGATGCTGCGAGTGTTCGATTGAAGAGTTGATTCATGGCAAAGAAGATTTTCGATTTTATTATTGTGGGTGGTGGATCTGCGGGTTGTGTGCTTGCAAATCGCTTGAGTACGAATGCTTCGCACAAAGTTCTTGTCTTGGAAGCGGGTCGTCCTGACTACATTTGGGATGTTTTCATACATATGCCTGCGGGTTTGATGTATCCGTTGGGGAATAAGTTCTACGATTGGTGTTATCGGTCGGAACCGGAACCGTTTATGAAGAATAGAAGAATATTTCATGGACGTGGAAAAGTTCTGGGTGGTTCGAGTTCTATCAATGGAATGATTTACATTCGCGGAAATGCAAAAGATTTCGACAAATGGGCAAAAGATCCGGGGATGAGTGAGTGGGATTATGCACATTGTCTTCCCTACTTCATTCGTGCTGAAACAAGAACCATGGGTGCAAATCATTATCACGGATATACGGGGCCTTTGAATTTAGAGACAGGCCCTTGTGAAAACCCTCTTTTTCAGGCGTTTTTTCGTGCTGTGCAAGAAGCGGGATACCCTTTAACAGATGACGTCAATGGGCATCAACAGGAAGGTTTCGGAGCCTTCGATCGCAATATCAATAGAGGACGACGTTTGTCTGCTGCAAGAGCTTATTTGCACCCTGTAAGAAGCAGTCGACCGAATTTAAAAGTTGAGTGCAGAGCTTTGACCCATCGTATTTTGTTTGAAGGAAAAAAAGCAGTTGGGGTGGAATATTCACAATATGGTTCCTTGCATCGTGTTTATGCGAAAGAAGTGATTTCGTGTGGGGGTGCATTCAATAGTCCACAACTTTTGCAGCTTTCCGGTGTGGGTAACGCAAAAGAACTCGAAATGCTCGGTGTTCCTGTTGTTCATGATTTACCAGGAGTGGGTGAGAACTTACAGGATCATTTGGAAGTTTATGTTCAATACAATTGTAAAAAACCTGTGAGCTTGCAACCTTCTCTCGCGTGGTGGAGAAAACCTTTTATTGGATATGATTGGTTGTTTCATCGCAAAGGACCAGCAGCGACGAATCATTTTGAAGCGGGTGGTTTTATTCGCAGTCATGATGATGTGGAATATCCGAATTTGCAGTTTCATTTTCTACCTCTTGCTGTGCGGTATGATGGCTCTTCACCTGCAGGAGGTCATGGCTATCAGGTTCATATAGGACCCAATACTTCCGATGCTCGTGGTTCTGTAAAAATTAGGTCCAAAGATCCACGTGTGCACCCGAGTTTGCGTTTTAATTATTTATCGACAGTTCAAGACCGTCGTGAATGGATTGCTGCAATTCACTGCGCAAGAAAGATTCTCAATCAAGATGCAATGGAGGAGTTCAATGGTGGAGAATTGTCACCGGGTACTTCTGTAGAAACGGACGAGCAAATTTTGGAATGGGTTGCAAAAGATGGGGAAACGGCTCTGCATCCTTCCTGCACCTGCAAGATGGGTGTAGATTCCATGTCTGTGATTGATCCTAAAACTATGCGTGTGCATGGGGTCGACGGATTGCGTGTCGTGGATGCTTCGGTTATGCCTTATGTTACGAATGGGAATATCTACGCTCCCGTGATGATGCTAGCGGAAAAATCAGCGGATTTGATTCTTCAGAATAGTCCTCTTTCTCCTATACGTTTTTCGTAAATTTCAACAGAGCATTTTCTGCCTATCATTTGAGAAAATTCTTCAATTAGAATGTTATTAAGAGAAATTCTATTGAAGGATAAGTCGTGAAAATCAAAATTTTCATAATTTGTATTTTTGCAATTTCATTTTCTTCGTTTGCTCAACAACCAATATTTGACAAACGTAATCCGAATACGACTCCTGCTGATTTTGATCCCTACTCAGAGTTTGGTAACCTGTGGTCCAATCTTTTTAGTATGTTTGATCATGGATTTGATTTTTATAGAAAAGAAGTTCCCCAAGAATTTCTTGATTCAAAAATTGATGCCCAGCTTCGAAAATTGGATAGAGAAGGACATAGTCTTAACGAAGATATTCAACACTACCTCAAAGAAAACACTCAGGTTCATTATTTAAATTCCTATGCCGATGAATATGCCATTCTTTTGGAAAATATTTTGAAATATCCAAAGAATGAAGAGGAATATAAAGATGAGCTGAATAGACTTTCTACCATTGAAATAGAACTCAAGGCGATGCACAGATCTCTGAAAAAAAATTTGGAGAGAAAGTCGAAAGGTGGGTTTCCAGGAGAGTGTGGCGAACAAAATATTGCGGAATTAAAGTCTTACAAAAAGATGAATGACAAATTTGAAAGACTTAAAACGCGTGTTCAAAACGAATGCCAGATGAGAATTCTCAATGAGATGTATCCAAGTTTTGAAAACCAAGACGAAATCATAGAAGCAGCTTTGAAGGTGAGGTTTGTTTATTCACAAGATATATTTTTGCAGCTTTTGAAAAGTCACGTGGGATGGAAGATTCCGGTTTACGACTCTGCGATATACGTAAACACCGAACTGAAGAAAAACGTTTTTATGTCTTTGGCAAATAGTGCTTATTTGCGGGATTGGCCATCAGAAGCTTATGTATCTGCAACTCATATTGAACATGATTACCAAGCAAAACGTTTCGAAAAAATAATCCAAAACACAGGCATTCTAAATTGGAAGGGAGTTGTTTTTCAAGCTGCTATTCATACTCCGAAAAATCCAAAAGAAGGCGGCCCTGATCTTTTTATGAAGATTATCGAAAAGGGGAAAAGTGTAGACTGGCCTCTGTCTGCTTATATTGCGGCAAGTAAACTTCAAAGCCACGCAAGTTTCGAAGCATTTGAATATTTGATAGACCATGGGCATTTTGCAAGAAAATCAATAAGCTATAACTTTCAGAAAATTTGGGAATCTTATCTTCTCGAAACTATATTCGTGCTTAGAGATAACATTCCGGGTTTTCTCAATTTACCATCAGACATTCTAGAGGGTTTAAAGAAAGGGCATAAAGGTTTCAAAGCAAGCACCAAACAAGCAGGTGTTAAAGGTTTGAACGTAGTTGCTACGGATGAGAAAAAAGATAAAAAGAAGGAAGCAGAAACTAGCACACATGCCAGTCTTTTTGAGCAAGCCCCGATAGCAATTAATCTTGTGAATGCGTTTGTTTTCACAAAGTGGACGCTCGGTCTGGTGACTCCGTATGTATCTGCGGGGTTAGCAAAAATTTATGAAGGTACATCCTCAATCGTTCAGGTATTTGATTTTAGCAATATTACGATTGATATGTTAGGTCAAGGTTTGCCGATACCAGTGCCTCAGGCAGCCGCAGAGATTAGTTCGCTTGCAGCAAGCATCGGATCTGCTGCTGTTGTCATTATTATTATGAGTTTGACAGATTCGCTGAGCTCGTATTTTGGAAGTTCTACCAGTGCCGATACAGCATTCGCTACATCTACTAAAATTGGAGAATTTTCGCTTCCTCTCTACAAAGAGATGGTAGATCGAGCTGCATATTTTGACTGGCCTATTGCAGTCTATGGTGCTGTGACTAAAGCGGATAGTATAGACAGTGCAAGAAGATTCAAATTTCTGCTCGATCATACGGGTATTCTTACAAATCAAATTTCCAATACTTATAACAGTCATGCATTTGAAGTTGCTGTTTCCAAAAATATGTCGAAGCTTGACAGACTCAAACGAGTAAGTCTTAGTGCAGGAGAAACTTTTGGTGGAAGGGAGAGTAGCAGAATTTCATTTGCGGAAGAAGCTCTTCGAAAACTTATCCAATATTATCCGAAAAGGTGGAGAGACTGGCCCGCGAGTGCTTATGATGCCACTGCTTTTGTCGACAATCAATTAAAGCGAGAGGCTTTTGAAGATCTGATTCTATTGTCATTGAACTATTTCTTTTCCGATGCGGAATTTTGGTCTCCTGCGATTCTTAACTCTCTCTCCAGTATAGATAACAATTTTGCAAAGCATGCTTTTCTTGCTCTAGTGGAATCGAAATTGAGTGATGCAAGCGGTTTTGCGGAAATTAAAGACGTTAATTCTGAACTGAAGTTGCAAGAATTTTTTATGAGAAAAAACATTAACAGTAGAAATGTTGTTTCCTGCCACAGCGACTATAGAGCTGCTATTAAGAGATTTCTAAGTGAACATGGTGTTCCAGCTCCTTTAAGCGAATGGCCGAAAGAAGTCGTAAATGCTTCGCATGAAATCAAAAATGAAAGTGCTTGCTATCTGTTTCAAAATCTTCTTTTGAGAGTCATTAGTCTACCGGATTCGATGCATAAAATTGCATACACTCCGATTGCGCGTATTGAAAACAGAGTTGCCGCAGATTTGCTTGTGAGTCTATTTGTGGATAAAAAAATTGATTTTCTGGCAATTATTCAACCTGAGCCTTTGGAAAAAATAAGCCAATTAAATACGAATTCGCTTTCAATAGATCTTCTTAAAAAGGTGATTGATAATTCTGCAAATGGAACTTTGAGTCATGCAACTCGTGTTGTGCTCGCTGTTTTAAAAATTAATGGTGTGAGTGCAAAGACAGTTTTCGAAAGAGTTCTCAACGAGGCGGATTCTTCAACCATAGAGAAACTGGATTTAGATAGTCTCGCTTACATTCAGCTTCCCGAAGTGGCTCGTGAGAAACTTGAAGAGATTTTTGGTCCCGACGCAGAATCTAAATAATTCCTTAGAAGTTTCGCACTTCCGAATACCGTTGTATTTTGAAAAGAGCAAGAGCAAGAAGAGCGCAGATTAGCAATATTCCCGCAAGCGGAAAAAGAGAACGGTCTGTGAGTACGCTTGCGAGAAAACTTCCCAAAGCACTAGCAAAAGTAAACAGAAGGCTTCTTATGGAAGATGCGAGGCCCTTTTGTTTTTTTAATGTGTGTAAACTTTTTGTAGTGGAGGGTGCCCAAATAATGGCGATTCCAAAAAGATAGACACTTATGGCAATTGCCGATTCGACTTGGACATTCTTAGGTGAGAGTGTGAAGGCTACAAGAAGAGCTGCCCCAATAAGAGAAGCAGCAAGTCCAAGACCAATGGTTTTTTCGAAACCGAAGAGATGAAGTAATTTCGGTGTGATCATGGAACCCAATATGTATGTGATTCCTATAATTGAGATGGCAAACCCACACTCCTCCGGACCGAAATACAGGGATTTTTCAAAATAAAAAGGGATGAGAGTAAGGTAACACCATTCTCCTATGAGAAGAAAAGCGAACAGAATGACATAGAAGAGGAAAGTTTTATTATGAAGCACAAACATACAATTAGCGAAATAGGATTTTAAATTCAAAGGTTCACTGAGTGTTGGTGAAAGGGATTCCTTCACTGCAAAAGCACAGATGGGAATAGCAAGTGCGCAAAGAATGGAGAGTCCGGCAAAATCCCAACGCCAACCGAAGTGCACATCAATGTAACCTCCGAGCGTTGGAGAAATAAGAGGCATTATTGCAAACACAGCACCGAACAGAGCCATGATGCGTGTTCCTTGTTCTTTCGAATACGCTTCATGCACGAGGGCCCAACCTACAACGGGTATGCCGACGGCTCCCATACCTTCGAGAACACGACCTGCTACGAAGAGAGAAAAGTGATTCGCAAACGTGCACAGCAAACTTCCACCGAGGAAGAAGCAGAGGCTTATTAAAATAAGAGGTTTGCGTCCGTAACGATCGGAGAGAATTCCAAGGAATAGAGCAGATAGCAGAGAACCAATTTGGAAGAGAGCAATGGTGTCTTTGATTGCGGAAGCTTCGACTCCGAATTGCGAGGCCATACCGGGAAGGCTCGGTAAGTAGATATCGGTAGCTGGCATTGTGGATAAGGAAGCTAGAAGCAAGGCAAAGACTCTAAAATCCATAAGGACCTCTTAGAATTGTTTTGCTCTGATTTTATTTTACCACTGTTTTGGAAAAGTGAGGAAATTCTAGTGAAGACGTGATGTGAGAGGTGCTTGAATCATCGCTTCGTATTCGTATTGAGCTATGCGTTCAACCGCTTCCGAAACTTGGTCTTCTGTAAAATACTTTTCTGCAATGTTAAGAAATATTCGGTAGTGACCTTTTTCTCTTTTCGCAAGATCACTGTAGAAAGTTTTGAGCACAGGATCTTCGATATGCTCCGCAAGTACCGCAAAGCGTTCGTAACCTCGTGCTTCGATCATTCCCGAACTTATGAGACGGTCTAGGAAGTGTTCGTCACGGCCATGGCGGAGTCGTTTCAAAATCGCATTCACATACTCATCGCGTTCGTCGGGAGGAAGGTGGATAATACCTCTTTTGCTGAGCAGTCGGTAAACTTGTGCAAAGTGTTCGAGCTCTTCGCGTGCTAGACTCACCATGGGTTCGATCAGGTATTTGCGGTCTGCATATTTTGCTATGAAAGACATCGCAAGGGCTGCCGCTTTTCGCTCGCAGGAAGCATGGTCCAACAAGAACTCATCAAAATGTTTGAGAACATGTTGCGCCCAAGCACTCGAACTTGTGCCTTTAATAGGTAGGTTGTTTTCCATAACACTCGATGTGAAGATTTAAAAATACAAGTGGGATGCAGAATAGATGAGCTAGAGGAGAAAAGCAAATGGTTGAGATTTCGAAAAATTCCGAGCAAAATATTGCAGTTTTCGTGCTTTGGCAAAGTTTGGTTGTGAAGGCATATAGAAGTTTTTTCACCTGTCTTACACGCAATGCAAACTGGCGAGTGGCCTGCGCATCTCCTCAACGTTTTCGAGAACTGGGTCTGCAAGAGATTGAAAGTGAACCTTTTGATAAACCTTTTGCAGAGGGGGATTCGAAGTTTCCTTACTTTCTTTTAAAATCCTGGAATCTTCATGTGCAGATTGTACTGTTTTGTGGTTTAGGTCGGGCTTTGCGAAAGTTTTTTACAAAAAAAAAGGGAGAGAAAAGAGTCTTCCTATGCATTGCAGATCCCTATTCACTGACTGCTTTTTTCGCTTGGTTGACAGCACGTATTTGGGTGTGTGGAGATTTGAAGTTCGTACTTTTTGCCTCACAGAATATTTTTAAGAAACTTCCTCTGCCACTGAAGTGCATTCAGAATTTCCTCTTCAAGCGTTGTGACGCCATTTTAAGCATCGGCCCTGAGCAGGATGAAGTGATTCGCAAACACGGCTACAAAGGGAAAATCTTCGATTTCCCACTCTGGTTCGACTCCAACTTGTTTGAATTTCTGACCGTACGACGTAACCTTAATTCGGGAATTTGGGTTACGTCATACGGTCAGAAATTGGGCTATGCGGGATCTCTGAGTTGGGAGAAGGGGATACCGGATTTGCTTGCGTGTTTGAAAAGCGGAGCTATTCAAGGGGAATATTGCGTAGCAATTGCAGGTTCGGGGCCGCTGAAAGACGAAGTGAAATCAAAATGTACTCAGTTAAAATCGAAAGGTTTGCACATCGAATTCCTCGGTCCTTTGTCTTCCACACAAATGCGCGAATTCTACCAAAACATCGATATACTCATCGTCCCCAGTCGCACCGTACCGCATTGGAAGGAACAGTTCGGTCGTGTGATTGTGGAAGCACAAGCCTGTGGTGTTCTCGTTATCGGCTCCGATTCAGGTGCTATTCCGAATGTGATTGGGAATAAGGAATTTGTTTTCAAAGAAGGGGATATTCAAGACATGAGTCGGGTTTTAAATTCTGCTCTTTCTAAAATAAAAAACTCCACCGACTCTGCACTGCGTTCCCAATTTGCGAAGGAAGCTTTTCAAAGATTCTCGGATGAAGTTCTAGCGCAGAGACTCACTCACAATCTGTTAAGCAAATTGTAAGTCTTCTAGTGTTTCTCAGACAAGGCTTTGTAAAGGAGAGGGTCTCCGAGGCTTAGAAGAGGAACTTTGCGAGCACGTAGAGCTACGCTTAGCAAAAATGCAGCAAGGAATCCGAGTAAAACACCAATTTCGATCCAAGGGATGCTAAAGGAACTGTTCTCACTCAGAACTTCCGGTGTCACTACCAACATCATGTTAATCCACTGCGCAACAAGCACAATGATGCAAATAGGAATTGCAAGATAACTCGTCCATTTCGACGCTTTAGGAACAAGCAGTATGAAAGGAACCAAGAAGCTTAGAAACGGTGCAGCAATAACATAGCAGAGCCAAGGTTCTTTAAGTCGAGTTATAAAGTAGGAGGTTTCTTCCGGCATGTTTGTGTACCAGTAAGTAAGAACGTGCGCGAAAGTTAGATACGCATAAAATGCGGTAAAACCGAAAAGCAATTTCCCTATATCATGGAACTGTTGACGACCAATAAACTGACCTACTGGTGTTTTCTTTAGAAAGAAAAGTACAAGCAAGGTCGTTGCAAATAAAGTTTGCATCAGAACAGAAAATTGCCAACCAGCCCAAAGAGTAGAAACCCAAGTGGGTGCAAGAGACATCATAAGATCAAAAGCAAGAATGGAATAGAGAATCGAATAAACCACGAGAACAGGAGCAGACCATTTGCGCAACTGATCATGTGAATGTTGACCGAGACGCACACCTTCTTCGAATTTCTCCGATAGAAAAGCTTGATCCGCAGCAGTAGTGAGTTTGTAGTGCCACCGCGTAAGATAAAGAATTCCCGCTAGAGAAAGTATGTCGCGGATGTACATGAAATTCGGTTGCAACCAGACATTTTTTCCAAAGAGATGTTCCACTATAGAAGGGTTTTCAATCCATTTGTAAACTTTACCCGCATCAAGAACGTCGAATTTTACACAAAGAAGAAACACTATAAAAAACGCGCTAACATACGGTAAAAATGCAGAAAATGACTCGTGAATGCGTTTGATCGGACGACCCCATGTTGCATCGATCACGTCCTGCATGTTTGCAAATGCTGTTCCTCCCAAAGCAATAGAGAAGAAGAACATAGCATTGAACAAAACCGATCCCCATGTGCGGGTGTGTTCACCCATAATCATTCCCGCAGCAAAGCTCGCTATTCCAAGAACAATGAGAAAGATCAAACCACCACGAGCTGTAGACGAGAGTTCCAGGAAAAAGTTGTCTCGCTGTTGGTAGAGGCTTTTTATTTTCATTTTTTGGCTCCGTCAGTCTTCGCTGGTTCAGCTGCAGGTGTCGTTGGTGCAGCAGCTGGTTCCGGTGCTTTCACAGGCTCCGGTGGAGGAGGTGGTGCATGTTGCAATTTCGTTAAATACAGATTGATATCCCAACGCTCGTTTGGAGTCGTCGCGTGTCCGTAGGAAGGCATCAGTGCAGATCCGAAAGTGATTCGGTAGAACACGAAACCATCCTGCCTCTGCTTATACAAATCCATTGTCAAATCAGGTGGACGAGGGAATTTATCCGCAATACGACTTCCACCTTTTGCATCCATACCGTGACAGACCGTACAGAACGTTTCAAAAAGATGTTTACCGTTTGCTGTGTGAGCGTCTTCATCCGGTTGACCACGGAAGGGGTTTTTTAAAACTTTTTCCGCTTCTTCTACAGTGTCAGGATAAAGAATAGCAGTACGTGCAATAGAACCTTCGGGAGGATCTATATAGTTACCCTGAGTTTTAAATGCAGGAGAATCTGCCATATCAGGAAAATACTGTAGCTTCGTCTGATTCGGGTTCTCGGTACATGCTGCTAGGGTTCCCAGTATTCCTGCTAGGAAGAAGTTTTGCAGTAATCTTTTATCATTCCTAATTTTCGGCATCGTGTTCCTCTTAAGTCGAAAGATAAACTTCTTCCGCGCCCCACTGCTTCAACATCCGTGCTTGCTCGCTATCTATTGCAATTCCAGGAACGAAAATTGCGAAACGGTCATCACTGACGCGCTTATCACGAATTTTCGCTTTTGGATTGGGCAAGCGTCCCATAATGAGCATTCCCATAATCGTTGCGATGGCACCAAATAGAACCATGAGCTCGAAAACAAAAATCATATAGGCAGGCAAAGAATAAACACCCGCAGTTTTACCACCCATTACAATAGGCCAGTCCCAGTCCATTCCCAACGGTAAAGCAAAACCAGAGGCAATACCTGTAAGAGCACCTACAAGAGTAAACCAACGGACTTCGCTAGGACCGTAAATCTTTTCTGCATGCTCTATAATTTCGTGATAGGACACAGGAGTGTAGATTTCATGTCCTGCAAAATCACTCTTCTTCTCAATGTGACTCAACACTTCCGTAAAATCGTCGAGGTATTGGTAAATTGCCATCACACCTTCAGGTGCTTTCTTTTCAGACATGTTGTGCCTCTCCTTTGTTCTCTTTTTTACGGAATGGCTTTGGCATAATCAATTTCAGTTCGGATATAGAAACAAGTGGGAAGAACCTTGAGAAGATCAACAACCACATGAAGAACCAACCGAAGCTACCCACAGTTACAGCAATTTCCCAAATCGTAGGTTCGTAGTGCGCCCAAGATCCCGGAACAAAATCTTCCACCAAACTGGATACGATAATGTTGTAGCGTTCGAACCACATACCCACATTCACCAGCACACAGATTAGGAAACTAATTGTCATGTTGTTCCGAACTTTTTTCGACCAGAAAGCAATAGGGAAAAGACAGTTGCAGAAAACCATTACCCAGAAATAAAAAGCATAAGGTCCAACTGCACGCCGTTTGAATATTGCCCACTCGTATTCGTTTCCGCTCATCCAGGCTACGAAAAACTCAATTCCATAAGCGTAGAAAACAATAGTCGAAGTGAGCAAAGTTAACTTGAGCAATGCTTCCAAATGTTCTTTGCGAATAAATTCTTCAAGCTGGAACATTTTACGCAGAGGAAGCACCAAAGTATAAACCATTGCACAACCCGAAAGAATAGCACCTGCAACAAAATATGGAGGGAAAATTGTCGTATGCCATCCGGGTTGCAAGGACATTGCAAAGTCCCAGGAAACGATGGAGTGAACAGAAAGAACGAGAGGAGTTGCCAGAGCAGCAAGAAACGCATATCCCGTTTCATAGTGATGCCACTGTCGTGCAGTTCCTGTCCATCCGAAGGACATAAATCCGTAGATAAGTCGTTTGAAACCTTTCACGCGATCACGAATCGATGCAAGATCGGGAACAAGACCCATATACCAGAATAACAAAGACACCGTTAAGTATGTCGAAATAGCAAAAACGTCCCAAACAAGTGGTGAACGGAAATTCACCCAGATGTTGTTCGTATTCGGAAGAGGAAGCATCCAGTAGAAACCTACCCAGAAGCGTCCCATGTGAATCATAGGGAAAAGACCCGCAGTGATAACAGCAAACACTGTCATAGCTTCGGCACTTCGGTTGATGCTGTTTCTCCACTTCGCTCGGAAGAGAAAGAGAATAGCAGAGATCAAAGTTCCCGCATGACCAATACCGACCCAGAATACAAAGTTCGTAATATCAACGGCCCAGTAAACCGGACTGTTAAGACCCCAGATACCAACCCCTTCATTGATGAGTTTGTTCCAGGAAAAAAGCCCTATACCCGTACAGACAAGTGCTAAAGCAAGAGCAACATAATAGGAAGGAGTGGGCTTATTGATTCCGATCAGGATCCCATCATTGACTTCCGAAACCGACCGGTTCCATTCGAATTCATCACTCATTTAGCGCCCCACTTCACGTCTTTGTTCTTTATCTTCGAAAACAATTCATGATTCCTAAATTTAGAGAGCTGATGTTTCATGAGACTCATGACTAGCAGTTTTTTCCAAGGAAACTTCCGATAAGTAACTCACGTTAGGAAGAGTTTTCAGCCCGTAATGTTCATGCTCCGGTGCACCACCCAACATCAAGTACGCTCGACCATCCTGACGAAGTCTTGAAACTTGGCTTGCAGCATCTTTCAAATTCCCCGAAACAATCGCATTGCTTGGACAGGTTTGAGCACAAGCAGTTATGAACTCACCATCTTGAACAGCACGGTTCTGTTCTTTGGCTCGGTGTTTCACGTCACGAATACGCTGCACACAGAGTGAACATTTTTCCATCACACCACGAGTTCGAACCGTAACATCGGGATTCGTAGGTCTTGGGTTGCGATCCTGTGGACGTTCTCCCATTTCTCCCCACTTGTGAGTCCACCAGTTGAAACGTCGTACTTTATAGGGACATGCGTTTGCACAGTAACGGGTTCCCACACAACGGTTGTAAGTCATTGCGTTCAAACCTTCCGGATCATGGGAAGTTGCAAAGACCGGACACACACCTTCACATGGAGCATGGTTACAATGCTGACACATAACGGGTTGTATGCTGACGCGTGGGTTATCAAGATCCCCGTGGAAATAACGGTCGAGACGTATCCAGTGCATTTCACGGTGCATGAGAACTTGCTGTCTTCCCGTTTGAGGAACATTGTTTTCAACAGTACAAGCTGCCATACATGCGCCACAACCATTGCACCGGTCGAGGTCTATGGACATGCCCCAACGGTGTGCATTGTCTTCCAATTTCGGAAACAGATCCGGTACATCATCAAGAAGCTTCTGAAGTTTTTTCTTTTTAAGAGCATCTTCCAAAGACACTGTTTTAACAATGTCGGTACGGTGATCTAGATCGAGAGCCTTTTGCATAGCAGCAAGTCGGTAAGAGTTATTTGTTTTTTGAACCTCAACCGACATTCCACTCGTAACAGGTTGCGCAGAGAAGGGATCACTTGCTTTTGCGAAAATTTTAAGCGGATTCACACCGTTTTTATAGGAGATGGTGCTTCGAGAATCTTCATGCCCATTACCACGAGGAATCACAACAGCTCGTGGATGCAGACCGGGAAGAGGATAGGCTGCGACTTCTAGCACACCTCCTGCTCCCGTTACTTTTACTAAGCTGTTGCGTTGCAATCCCATCTCTTTCATCGTGTTGGGATTCATTGCAATCCAGGTGTCCCATGCAATAGTTGTCAGTGCATCACCAATCTCTTGTAAGACAGGCAAATGTGCACTGCGTCCATCAAGAAGACGGTGATCGAGAGTAGCACCGAGGACAAAACCAGTCTTAGGTGGCTCTTTCATTTTGTTAAAAGGCTCAGCAGCAGAGTTCATTATGAAAGCAACAGGTCGTGTTTCGAGTTTTCCAATGAAACCACGGCGTATCACAGCTTTGAAAAAGGTATCGTAAGAAACAGAAGGAGCCATGAGTTTGTAAACGGATTCCCACTGTTTTTTCAAATAGGCTCGATAATCTTTGTAAGGCAGATGCTTATCAACACTTGCAAGAATCCAGAGCAGAACATCTTCTGCCTGACTTGTTGCTTTAATAGGTCTCACCACAGGTTGACGAATAGACCAGAAACCAGCGATGGAACTCTCATCACCCCACGATTCCATACTGTGATGTACAGGAACAATAAAATGCGCGAATTTATCGCTTTCGGTCGGGAAATACTGCATGGAAATCACAGTCGGAATTTTGGATAACACATCTGCCAATTTCCAACTGTCTGGTACTGTAAAAATAGGATCTGCATCGATGATAAAGAGAACATCCAATTCCGGTGCTTCTTTAACAAAACGTTCCAAATCTCCATTGCGTGCAGGTGAACGCGCCCAACCTTCGTGGAAGAGCAGAGTATTTCCATAAGCTCCTGACAAGGTGTTTGCCATAATAGTAGCAAGTTGCAGAAGCGTTGCATTCTCATCGAAACTTGCACCGCTACCACTGACAATCACAGAAGCTTGGTCGAGAAGTTCAACTGCTAGAGCATCAAACACTTCACGACTGACTCCGACTTCTTTGTAAGCATCTGTAAGAAATGTTTCTCTATTTTTAAGAACCGTTGCAATCGCAGAACGTTCCTGTGCGCTTCCTTTGGAATTCGGATTTTCATAAAGCGCTTTCGTTAACAAAAGTGCTGTTATGGTTTCATACGCAGGAGGGATTACATGACGAAGATCTGCGGTAGAACCTGTGATCGTCAAATGACTTTCGAATGCAACAAACTTATTACGCTTTCCAGAGCGAACCGAACGACCGTCTGCAAAACCTTTTGAGTAGAAAATAGGTGAAAGACCATTCACTTGGAAGTCACTACCGATTCCTACAATCAAATGTGCTTTGCTAAATTCAATGCGAGGCAGATCCGCATTTCCAAATGCAAGGCGGTGTGCTTCTGCCATTGTTGCAAAGAGAGAGTTGCTTTCCCAAGTATAAAGTTGAGCATTGCTTGAACCCAAACGACCGAGAACCTCTTCGAAGAACTTATGTCGGTTCCCCGTTGCTCCTCTCGTAAAGATTCCAACTTTTTTACCTGCACGAACCTTCTCAACGATTTGAGGCATCATGCTTTCCCAAGTCGTATTCTGGAAATTACCACCAGCAACTCGGGTTTGAGGTTCTTCGAAACGTTCAGGATGATAAAGACCCTGCATTTCCGCTTGTCCAGCAGCACAGAGTCCACCTTGATTCACAGGATGTTCACTGTTGCCTTCAATTTTAACAGGACGGCCTTCACGGGTTTTAACCATAGTCCCGCAAGCAGAAGGACAGGCGGCACAGGTCGAAGCATAGTGCACTGCAATTCCCGGGGCCTCGTCTATAGGTTGGTGAACATAAGGAATTGCTTTTTCTACAGGACGGCGCACACAAGAAGCAGCTCCTGCAGCAACCGCAGAAAGACCGAAAATTCTCATGAAATCGCGACGATGAACAGAAAGAGGCCCTACGTCTTCAGGACTCTCTTCCTCCGGGGTTAGCTCATTCAGTTCGGGAATAAGCTCTTCCGCAGAAACGTACAAATTAGGGATTCCCAATGCTGAAGGGGCTATTGCAGATTCCAAATTTTCTGATCCAGTACTCATTTTAAAACCATCTTATTGAAATACAAAAATCGATTGCCCTAGAAATGACAAGTGTTGCACGATACAGATGCATTTTTCACCGCTGGCTTACCATTCTGAGCAGGTATTTTTTCTTTGTTGTGGCATTCTACGCACCAACCCATTTGCAAGGGAGCATACTGTTCTGCAGTGAGCATCCCCTGTACTTGACCGTGACATGTCTGGCAGTCTAAAAGAGGTTTACCTACTGCATCTTTAGCGAGTACGTGCACCTTATGACTGAAACGGACAAAATCCGGTAGGTCGTGAACCTTGGTCCATTGGATCGGTTGATTGCTATCGAATGCTGCTTTGAGTTTTTTTATGGACTCTGCTTCCGTGTTGACCATTTTGTGGCAACCCATACAGGTATTAAGAGGCGGAATTCCTGCAGAGATGGAACGTCGAGCACTGGAGTGACAATACTCACAAGGAATGCCTCGATCACTCGCATGCAGTTTGTGAGGAAAGGGAATAGGCTGATCAGGGTGATAACCTTTTACAGCAAGTAACTGTGTTGAGTTATCAACTGTGTCTCCAGGTGTAAAACTCCACCACGAGTGTGCAGTCGGTGACAGAACAATAAAGCAACTTAGAACAAACAGAGTTCGCATGACTAACAAACGCAGACCCCCCAATAAGAAATCTCCGACGAACGAAGAAACGAGGCGTAAGATGTTTTATGAACTAACACAATACAGTTTCGTTGGCCAACAATTTTACATAGATGTGAATGAGATTCCACATCTTCTTTGAGGCAGTGATTATGGAAAAGATATTCAACATCCAATCTCTATTTCAACCATCTGGAGACCAACCGCAAGCAATAAAAAATATTGTCACAGCACTGCGTCGTGGTGACAAGCATCACACTCTGCTCGGCGTCACAGGTTCCGGTAAAACTTTTACTATGGCAAACGTCATTGCTGAGATGAACCGCTCTGCATTGATCATAGCTCCAAACAAAACTCTCGCAGCTCAGCTCTACATCGAATTGAAAAATCTCTTCCCCAATAACTCTGTTGGTTTTTTCATCAGCTACTACGATTACTATCAACCAGAAGCTTATGTGCCGTCCACGGACACGTATATTGCAAAAGATAGCGCAATAAATGATGACATCGATAAAATGCGTCACGATGCAACACAGAGACTTTTTGAAGAGAAGGCGGTTATCATAGTTGCGAGTGTGAGCTGCATTTATGGTTTGGGTGCACCCGATGCCTATTCGCAACAAGCAGTACACATCGAAAAAGGACAGGAACTTTCCCGAGATAAATTTCTTCGATCACTGATTGACATTCAATATGAACGAAACGATCAAAACCTTGTGAGAGGACACTTTCGTGTTAGAGGTGAAATTGTTGATGTGCTTCCATCGAATCAAAATGATACAGCTCTTCGTGTTCACTTCGATGGAGATATTATTGAACGACTCGATCTTATTGATTCCCTAACAGGACTTACCAAAGAGAAGATTGATAAACTCACACTCTATCCGAACAGTCATTACGTAACCGATCAAAAAAGTATGAAAGAAGTCGTCGACTGCATACTCGCAGACCTCGGTACTCGACTGCGTGATCTCAAAGAAAAGAGTCGACTTGTGGAAGCTCAACGTTTGGAACAGCGCACCATGCATGATGTGGAAACACTTGAGCAGATGGGGTTCTGTCCTGGTATTGAAAACTATTCTCGTTATCTTTCGGGAAAAAAATCAGGTGAACCACCACCGTGTTTGCTCGATTATTTTCCTCCTGATTTTCTAACTATTATTGATGAGAGCCACATTACTTTACCGCAGCTTCGCGGAATGTATCGCGGTGATCGTGCGCGCAAAACCACTCTGGTCGAATATGGATTCCGTCTTCCCTCTGCTTTGGATAACCGTCCGTTGAATTTCGAGGAATTTCTGGAACGCAGCAATCAGATTCTTTATGTATCTGCAACACCGAGTGCGGAGGAACTTGCATTTTCGAAAGGACAGATTTCCGAGCAGCTTATTCGTCCCACAGGTCTTATAGATCCTGAAATTATAGTCAAACCTGCGAAATATCAGGTGGATGATCTTCTTGTTGAAATGAAAAGAGCAACAGATCTTAATGGTCGCGTCCTAATCACCACACTGACTAAAAAAATGGCAGAAGACCTTACGGAATACTATGCAGATCTTGGTTTTCGTATCAAGTACCTGCATTCGGACATCGACACACTGGAACGTGCGAATCTTCTCCGTTCGCTCCGTTTGGGTGAATACGATATTTTGGTGGGTATCAATTTGTTGAGGGAAGGACTCGATCTTCCCGAGGTGAATTTAGTAGCAGTGATGGATGCAGATAAGGAAGGTTTCCTCCGTTCGCACACCTCTCTTATTCAGATCGTCGGTCGTGCAGCGCGAAATGATACTGCGAGGGTTATTTTCTACGCAGATCGAATTACGGATTCCATGAACTCCGCAATGTCGGAAACCAGTAGACGTAGACAAAAGCAGATTGAGTACAACACGCTTCATAACATTTCTCCGAAAACGGTTTACAAAGCGATACCTAAAGATTTGCGAGCCATGTATGGATTTGCAGAAGAGGAAGCTACTAGCGGACACCATGCAAGTCCTGACGAGCTTGAAAAGTTGCGTGCACAGTACAAGACGCAATCCGAGCTTGAAAAAGCCATCCGCAGAAAATCGAAGGTCATGAAAGCATACGCAACTCGCATGGAATTCGAAGAAGCTGCTAAAATGAGAGATGAGGTTAAACAGATGAAAGCTCTCTTGCTCGTTTTTGGGAATGAGGCACATGAATGAGATTAAAGAAAAATTAAAAAGAGTTCCCGATACCTTCGGTGTTTATCTGATGAAAGATGCCAAAGGCCGGGTTCTTTACGTAGGAAAAGCGAAGAATTTAAAAGCGAGACTGAGTTCCTACTTTTTGCGAAACATCGAAGATGCAAAAACACGTGTTCTCGTGCATCAAATCGCAGACTTCGAAGTTATTCTTTTAAGCAACGAAGTCGAAGCACTTTTGCTCGAGCGTAATCTCATTAGAGAACACAAACCCGATTACAACGTTATTCTTCGTGACGACAAGGAATATCCCTACTTAAGAATAGACATGCAGAATGAGTGGCCTCGCATTAAAAAAGTAAGACGTCGCAAAGATGATGGAGCTATTTATTTAGGGCCCTATTCGCACGTGGGGCATCTGAACAGTATTTTGGATCTCACGTATAGAATATTCCCTCTCATACGCTGCTCCGAGTACACATTTAAAACCGTAACAAGACCTTGCAATTACTATCATATGAAACGTTGTCTAGGGCCCTGCACTTTACCCGTCGATAATAAACTGTACAAAGACATGATGCAGAGTGCGGTTGATTTCTTGCAAGGTAAAGACAAGTCTGTTCTTCGGAAGTTAAAAGAACAAATGGCAGAATCAGCGGAAGAAGAACGCTACGAAACAGCAGCACGTTACAGAGATCAAATACTTGCACTCAAAGTGGTTACGCAAAATCAGAATGTTGTGATTAAGAATATTCAAGACTGTGATGCTATTGGTTATTCCCAAGATCAGGAACAGATCTCATTCCATGTTTTGAAAATTCGAGAAGGTAAAATTACAGGCAGAGAGAATTTTATACTTCCTATGCGTCTTTCCGATGTGCAAAAAGCTTTGAGTGATTTCATTCTGCAATATTATGAAAAGCAGTTTATTCCCTCTGAAATCTACACACCTATTGAATTAAACGATGCAAACATAGAAGAAGTTCTACGTCGAAGCAAAGAAGGGAAAGCAGTTCATTTAAGCTGTCCTCAGCGTGGTCAGAAAAAAAGTTTGGTGGAATTATCGGCTACCAATTCGCGTTACCACCTTGAAGAAGCTCTTACTAAAAAATCGAAGGAGAAAATTCGACTCGAACATTTGAAAGATAAACTGCTTTTGAAGAACTTTCCCTTTCGCATTGACTGTTTCGATATTTCGAATATTCAAGGAACAGCAATAGTTGCTTCTCAAGTGTGTTTTATCGGAGCGAAACCCGCAAAGGACAGATACCGTTTGTACAACATTGAAGATCTCAGACAAAGTCCCGACGACTATTGGGCTATTCGTACGGTTCTTCAGCGTTATTTTAAATCTTTGCAAGAATCGAATGAAGTTCCCGATCTGCTTTTGATAGATGGTGGTAAAGGTCAATTATCATCTGCTCTTTCTGTTGCGAAGGAATTTCCCGAATTCGATTTCGATATACTTTCCATTGCTAAAAATCATGTGATGTACGGAATGGATGATTCCAAAACACAAACGGAAGAACGTATTTTTTTCCCAGGCCAGTCGGAGCCTTATGTTCTGAATGAAGGGACAATGGAATTCCAACTTCTCACACAGATTCGTGATGAAGCCCATCGTTTTGCAATCACTCAGCATCGCAGACGTAGGAAGAAGATTTCCACAATGTCTTTTCTCGATGCTATTAAAGGAATAGGTCCTCAGACGAAGAAACGTATACTGCGTCAGATAACGGATATGGATGCCCTGCGAACTATGTCGGTGGAAGAATTTATGCAGCTTACGAAGGCTTCCAAGAGTATTGCAGAAAAGGTTTTGTTGGCTCTTAAAATTCCCTGATGAAATTCTAGTCGAAAATTCTAACGCTTAGGAGTCTTGCTAACTTTGAAAAGTTGTATGTCGAAAACCAAAGTTGCTCCACCCGGAATTTTAGGACTCGAACCCCGATCTCCATAAGCAAGATCCGAAGGAACCACCAACCGGATTTCTCCTCCTTCTCCAATCAACTGAAGACCTTCCTGCCAACCTCTAATCACAACATCGAGAGGGAAATTTGCTTTTTCTTTTCTATCTACAGAAGAATCAAACACAGTGCCATCAATGAAAGTTCCATGATAATGAACTTCAACCGTATCGCTCGGACCTGGTTTCATATTAGATCCCGGCTTTTTAATTTCGTAGGCAAGTCCCGATGCGGTTAGCTTTCCACCTTTTTTTACAAAAGCATCGATATAAGCTTTGCCCTTTTCTTTTTCTATTTTCGCACCGGAAGCCATACGTTCTTCAATGAATCCCTGTACCATCAAACGACCTTGCTCGAAATCAACTTGTGATTTCTGATCTTTCATCCAATCACGAGCACCTTGAAGAAGCATTTCTGTTTCATCTTTATCCAATCGCAAGTAATCAATGCGACGCGCATACATCTGACCAATGGTATAAATGATCTTGTCTTTTTCTGAGCTAGGACTTTTGTTTGTTACATTTTCGCAGGAGATAAGACCTAGACCGATGAGAAAGAAGACAAAGAATTTTTGCATAGAAAGTTCCCTTATTGTTTTGATACTGCCATTATGACATGAAAGTTTTCAAAACTTCAAGGCACCAGCGCGTTTCCCGTATCCATTCACTCGGTGCGAGATAGAGGCGAGAACCTATTATCTTCAGCCTCCCATCGCGAAGAGCTTCCGTACAAAGACCTCTAGGTTTAAACATACACCCCGTTTTGAACTGTATAAGGTCCAGATCTATGCCTTCTTTGTAACGCAATCCGCACCCTACATATTCGGTAAGCCAATCTTCCAGATTACGTATTTCAAATTCGCAAATTGCTAAATTCTTGTAATCTTCAATCCCATCCATTTGAGTTTTGCTAAAAATACGTTCTTTGCGTGTATAACTGTAACGTTGTCCTACGCTTCCACCTGGAACATAACCACACGCACCTGCACCGACTCCGATAAAATATTGATCTTGCCAGTATTTTGCATTGTGTTCGCAATTTCTATTTTCTCTTGACCAATTTGAACATTCGTAGTGATCCCAATTTTGTGCATGAAGAAACTCACGTGCATACTCGTAACACTCTTCCTGAAACACGTCGTTCTCTGTGAAAACACCCCGACTGTGTGCTCTACCAAAAGGAGTTCTTGCTTCTAAGGTCAGACAGTAAAGGCTGAGGTGACTGATGGGGAATTCGTGAACACTGGAAAGATCTTTTTTCCAATCTTCCATACTTTGTCCAGGCCATGCATAAATGAGATCGCAATTGACATTGTTGAACGAACTTAGCGCAAGCTCCAGAGCGTTTCGTAATTGTTTAGGAGTGTGTTGGCGTGTGAGTGTTTTGAGCCCTTTTTCTTGGAAAGATTGAATGCCCATCGAAAGACGGTTGAATCCGAACTGTTTCCATAAAGAAAGTTTATCTTGAGTAATATTTTCTGGATTCACTTCGATACTTGCTTCTTTGAACGAGATTCTATAGCGATCGAAGGTTCTAAATAGAATCTCATACTCCGAACCCAATAGACCCGGAGTTCCTCCCCCAATAAAAAGAGTATCAATAGTGTAGCCTTGTTTTTCGACAAACTCGCTAAGCCAGAGTTCAAGATGCTTGTTCAAAGTTTGCACGTACTCGTGAATGAGGCTTTCATTCCAATTTGCAGTCTTTGCAAAATCACAGTAGTGGCACATAAAGGTGCAAAAAGGGATGTGAATGTAAAGCCCTAGAGTTTTCTGTGATGTTTTTAACATATTGTATTTATAGGAAATTTATTTTGGTTTAAGTATATTATCAGTTCTACTGTATAGAATGTAGTGTTTTGAATTCAAACTTGAAAGATGTTTTTATGAAAATTGCAGTTTGCAGTGATGAACCCTACGCAATGAATTTCTCTCTCGTAGAATATTTGGAAAGTTTGGGTCACGAAGTTATAGCTTTCGGAAGTGTGAAAACAAAAGAAATGGTTCCGTGGGCAGAACGAACAAGAGAAGCTTCCGAAGCAGTTTCTAAGGGAGTGTGTGAAGAAGGTATTTTCTTTTGCTGGACAGGAACGGGGGCAAGCATTGTTGCGAATAAAGTTCCGGGCATTCGTGCAGCTCTCTGTACAGATGCAGAAACAGCGAAGGGTGCACGCCTTTGGAATGATGCAAATGTACTGGTCATGTCAAATCGTCTGATCAGTACAGATCTTGCAAAAGAAATCACAAACACATGGTTGAATACACGCTATCAAGGACAAGCGGAAGAAGCATTGAGTGAGTTGAAAAAAATCGAAAAGAGGTAAATGATGTTGCCTTCCTCTCATGATCTCAGTTACTTCATTGAAATTGCAAACACCAAAAATCTTTCCCGAGCGTCGGAACGTTTGGGTATAAGCCAACCCTCTCTAACAATAGCAGTGAAACGTATTGAAGCTTCGATGGGGACATCGATTTTCCATCGACACAAAGGAGGAGTAGAACTGACCCAAGCGGGAAAGCAACTTCTTGCTCATAGCAAATCTTTGCTCGAAACTTGGGAGAATTTAAGATCCAAAGCATTGACCTCTCAGAGCGAAGTTCAAGGTTCCTATAGTATTGGTTGTCATCCTTCTGTAGGTCTTTATACCTTAGGCCATTTTCTTCCCAATCTTTTTCACAAATATCCAAATTTGGACGTCAGCCTCAAACATGATCTGTCTCGAAAAATCTACGAAGGTGTTGTTTCTTCTCAAATCGACATGGGAATTGTTGTCAATCCGATGAATCATCCCGATTTGATCATTCATCCGTTGTGTGAAGATAAGGTGAGTCTTTGGTGTTCGAGTATGAAGACAGATTCTTCTACATTTGCTTCTGGAAAATCAGTGCTTCTCTGTGATCCGGATTTGATTCAGATTCAAAGCATCATGAAGGAATTAAAAAAGAAAAATATTCGACCCAGTCGTGTTCTCACCTCTAATAATTTGGAAGTGATATCCAATCTCACGGAACGGGGGTGTGGAATAGGAATAGTTCCCGGACGTGTTGCTGCCCGATGGGATCTCAAACTGTGTACGGAATTCAAAGACCCTCCTACATTCGATGACGAAATTGCCTTGATTTACAGAGTGGAAAATAAAAGACAGAAAACGGTGCAAGTGATTGCCCAAGAGATACGAAAAGTATTTGCAACTTAGTTGGGACCCGTTGTTGCGAGTATGAATTGAAGATTTGCTTTCACACTGTTCCATTCGCTTGCAGTAATGCTGTATACACATGTATCTCGTAGAGTTCCGTTCGGTGCAAAAATGTGATTGCGTAGTATTCCATCGAGTTTGGCTCCGACGCGTTCAATGCTCCGACGACTTGGTCTGTTGAAAATATGAGTTCTCAATTCGACTGCAATAGCATCTTTGTCTTCGAATGCATGGGTTAAGAGTAATTTCTTTGACTCGGTATTGATTCCTTTTCTTTGCACACTTTTGCGATACCAAGTGGAACCGATTTCGGGTCTGCGGTTGATGGAATCAATGTTCATGAAGGAGGTCATTCCTACGCATCGTCCACTTGAATTCTCAATCACTGCAAAAGGGAGCATGGAATCTTTTTTTTGCAAATCGAGTCGACGAGTGATTTCTTCATACATACTTTCAGGTTGGGGAATGGCCGTAAACCATAGTTTCCAAAGTTCACCATCTTGAACCGCTTCGATTAAGTCTTTGCAATGCTCATGAGAGAGCGGAGCAAGAGTGACTAAAGAACCTTTGAGTTGTATTGGATTTAACCACGACATTGTATCTCCTTTTTTAATCGGAGTTCGGAAAAGCGATTCTTTTCAGAATGTCGGCGCTAGCGGGAAGGAATCCCCCCTAAAAAGATGCATAAAAATATCGTAAAAACCATGAATTTTAATTCTAGCATCTTCTTAGGGGTCCCCCTTCCCTTGCTGCCATTTTGAAAAGAATCGCTTTTCCGAACTCCGATTTTTAATATTTGTAACTTTCTAATGCTGATACTAGCCTTGACAGGTCGTCGTAGAAAGGATAATTTTTTTGAGCTTGAACCTTTATGGAACAGAAACTTTGAATTTTTCCTCTAAAAAACACTTCTTCATGATGCAGCTCTGTATGCGCTCCTAGCGCATTATTTTTTTTACATCTAAAATTTTATTGCTCGTCATCCCCAAGGAGGCCTTTAGGCCGAGTGCCCGGGGATCTGAATCAAAATGTGGTTACCTTTTGGAGATTTTATGAATCGAGGGTTTTTTGCTCTTTTGCCCTTTATTAGCTTTTTGCTTCTTTATATGTCGGTAGGAATTTGGTTTTCCTACCAAGGAACCGATTTTGCCTTCTATCAATTTCCTGCGGCAAGCTGCGCACTTATAGGATTTGGTGTCGCTTTGCTTATGGGATATCGCAATGTTAACGAACAGGTTCGTGTTTTCACACAAGGAATCGGTGACGAGAACGTCATTCTCATGTGTCTGATCTTCATGCTTGCTGGAGCCTTTTCTGTAGTGACTAAGGCCACAGGTGCCATTGACAACACTGTGAATTTAGGACTTTCGTTTTTACCTTCCTATGCCTTGTTGCCAGGAATTTTCCTTATTTCGTGTCTGATTTCTTTTGCAATGGGCTCCGCAATGGGAACTATTTCTACGATAGCACCTATAGCTCTAGGTATAGCAACGAAGGGTCAAATCGATCTTCCGTTAACAATGGGTAGCATAGTCGGAGGAGCTATGTTCGGAGACAATCTTTCTATTATTTCCGATACTACGGTTGCTGCAACTTCGACTCAAGGTTGCACTATGAGAGAAAAGATGAAGAGCAATATTAAAATCGCAATTCCTGCTGCTCTTGCTGTTTTAGCTTTGTTGTTTGTATTTGCGAAACCTCATACGTCGAATGGAATTTACGAGTTCTCTTTTCTAAAATCTTTACCCTATGCAGTGGTTATTGGACTTGCTTTAACGGGACTCAACGTGGTTGTGGTACTTATGCTTGGTATCACAAGTGCTGCGCTTGTAGGTTTTGCAACAGATGCTTTGACGTTTGTGGAATTCGGAAAAGCAACGTACGAAGGTTTTCTCAGTATGGCAGAAGTGTTTTTCCTTACGGTCTTGAGTGCAGGTCTTGCAGCGATTGCGACAAAAGAAGGGGGTTTGGATTATTTGCTATCTAAACTTCAACGTCTTATTCGTTCAACTCGTACAGCAGAGTTAGGAATTGCAGCTTTGGTCAGTCTTGCAGATATCTGTATTGCAAATAACACCGTCGCAATAATTGTTACGGGACCTATGGTTAAACAGATTGCGGAACGATTTCATATTGCAAAAGCACGAGCTGCGAGTTTGATGGATATCTATTCCTGTGTTTGGCAAGGCTTGATACCTTTTGGCGCACAGATCTTACTTGCAGGAGGTTTGTCGAAGCTCTCACCGTTTTCTATAATTCCCTACACGTGGTATCCAATGGCTTTAGGAATTGCAGCA
>Ga0206941_10051_pt1 | contig 33811 bp, 38 predicted proteins | sample Alteio_BWOrgHeat_9_FD_153251 | JGI IMG/M metagenome (GOLD analysis project Ga0206941, IMG submission 153251) | Enriched cells from forest soil in Barre Woods Harvard Forest LTER site, Petersham, Massachusetts, United States -... | ecosystem: Environmental > Terrestrial > Soil > Temperate forest >...
GCTTGAGGATCAGATCCCAGCTGTCGACCGGCGCGTCTTTGCCCAGTACCGCCTTCACCTTGTCGACGTTATAGCCGATGCCGGTGGTCACCATCAGGTAAGGGATACCGTACTTGTTGTCCTTGTCATTGTGTGCCACCAACTGCAGCATTTCGGGATCAAGGTTTTTGTAGTTCGGCATCTTGCTCTTGTCGAGGGGCTCGAAAATACCGGCCTTCGACTGGCGCTCAAGGAAGTTGGATGAAGGCACTACCAGATCATAACCGGTGCTGCCCGCCATCAGTTTGCCTTCCAACACTTCATTGGAGTCAAAGACGTCGTACACCACTTTAATGCCGGTTTCTTTCTGGAATTTGGCTAAGGTGTCCGGCGCAATATAGTCGGACCAGTTATAGACGTGCAGCGTTTTTTCCTCGGCTGACGCCGTGACGGACGCGGCCATCAGCAGGCCGGCAACAACACCCGATAACCACTTTTTACGTTGGGTGACCATCCGTAACTTCCTCCAAAACAGGGGTGAATCATAGAATTGAACTTGTATCGCAAACTGATACAAAACCTTTCCTGATCGAGCGCAATCGTTGCAACCGCGGATTGAATAGCTATGCAGTTGATTGCAGACACCTTTTTCAACTGCCCAGCCCGCATGGTCACCTGGGGAATCGCAAGCCCTTAGCAGAATCAGCAGCATAACCGCTGTTGCCAAAACGCACCAGCCTCCGGGGGCAAAAACGGCTTTTATCGATTTTTTATGCAGTTTCTCTCTATGTGATACGCCATTAATGGCATAAACGGCGAGAAATATCGGGCAAAAGAGGGTAAAACGCAGAATATATTATCGTGGAAGGGAATAACGGCAGCATGCCGCCAGAAGGGCGACATGCATAATCTACAGCGGGGATCAGTGCAACATTGGCAGGCGTTCGGCGCTAGCCGGGTTCTCTTCTTCATCACCCATAAACAGCAGATCGTTCGCCCGCGCCTCGAGGATCACCATGGAGATCTGCTCTTCGCCCTGCTGCATAAAGTGCGTGAACTGTTCCAGCGTGACGCCCACGGCGATACTTAGTGACTGACAGACGATCAGCTTCGGCAGGTTATCATCCTGGATATCGACAAAGGCTTTGATGGTCAGCGAACTGGCGTTGATCTGGCTGAGATCGGCCACCAAAGGGATCAGCGCGGTCGGCTTCACCTCGGCCAGGGCGGAAAACAGAATAACGTTGTCCACCAGATCGAGTTTGGCGTCAAATACGCCGTCGAAGTTTTGCATGTGCGGCAGGTGCAGCGCCTGACAGGAATCGCACTCAAAGAATGAAATGCCCGATTGATCCAGCCAGCGTCGCAACAACGCCAAATCAGGGACAATGAGTGAATCCATAATACCAGCCTCACAATATTCAAAACGCGAAAAGGCGCATAGCTTACGGAATATTCCCCCGCGATGCCACGATCAATGCGGCTTAATTCGCTATTTGGGCAAATATCGCCGGGAAAAAACCGCAAAGCTGGCAATTGCAAAGCCGATTTTGGTCGGCGACATCAGCCGCCCGACTTGAGACGAAATCCCGCTCTGGCGCGCGGCTCGATATACTCGATCATCATGCCGGCAATATCCAATCCCGTGGTGGTTTCCACCCCTTCAAGCCCCGGTGAGGCGTTCACTTCCATCACCAGCGGGCCGCGAGTCGCTCGCAAAATATCTACCCCGGCGACGTCCAGTCCCAGCGTGGTGGCCGCCTTAACCGCAACAGCTCGCTCTTTGGCGGTGATGCTCACTTTGCGGGCAGTACCGCCACGGTGCAAATTGGACCGGAACTCCCCGGGCTTGGCCTGACGCTCAATCGCGGCCACTACCTTGCCGCCGACCACCAGACAACGCACGTCACTGCCCTGTGCCTCGCGAATATATTCCTGCACCAGGATATGGGCGTTAAGGCCGCGAAAGGCGTCAATCACGCTTTCCGCCGCCTGGCGGGTTTCCGCCAACACTACGCCGATACCCTGCGTCCCCTCCACCAGTTTCACCACCAGTGGCGCACCGCCGACCAGCTCAATCAAATCACCGGTATCGTCCGGCGAATGGGCGAAACCGGTGATTGGCAGATCGATCCCCTGGCGTGCCAGCAACTGCAGCGAACGCAGTTTGTCGCGTGCACGGGTGATCGCCACCGACTCATTCAGCGGGTAACTACCCAGCAGCTCAAACTGGCGCAGTACGGCGGTACCATAAAAGGTGATGGCGGAGCCGATGCGCGGGATCACCGCATCGTAGCGTTCCAACTGACGGCCGCGATAATGAATGGTCGGCGCGGCCGGGTTAATGTTCATATAGCAAGAAAGCGGATCGATAATATCCACGCTGTGGCCGCGCTGCTCTGCCGCCTCCACCAAACGCTTGCATGAGTACAGCGTTCCATCGCGCGAAAGAATGGCAATTTTCACTCGTCACCCCAAAAAGGCAATCACCTGCCAGGCAGGCCTGCACCGACGGCCATCACTCAGCCGCGCGGCTCACTGTCGTTTTTATCGACCGGCGAATGAGGCTTATGCCGGTCGTTCTGCGGCGGCTGACCACCGCGCATTAGCGGGCCGAATCCTTGCACCACGCGCCAAACCAAAAAAGCCGCCGCCGGGACCATCAGCGCCACGCCGAGGAAAATCATGCCCACCGCTGCCTGCTGGGAAGCCAACCAGCCCGGCAATTGAACGTGACCGTGAATGCTCAGATAAGCCAGCACTAATGACAGCATGCCCAGGCCTTCCAAAACCAACACCGTACGGGGTAAGTCACCGAATGAACGCATATTTTTCTTCTCCAGAAGCTCTGCCTCCAGTGTAGTGAATTCCCCCCGATGGCGACAGCCCCGGCGGCTTAATCGGTTAGATGAATCAGATTAACAGGTAATTCCTGCTTTTTTTTCGCTGACCCAACGGGCATAGTAGGCGCCATCAATGCGGGTAATGCTCAACCTTAAGTCTTTTTTGACTGACAGAATGTCATTGCAGTTGCGATTAAATTATTGAATATCAATCTAAGGAGTGTTGCATGTTTGCAGTTATCTTCGGGCGCCCAGGCTGTCCTTATTGTGTCCGTGCGAAAGAGTTGGCGGAAAAACTGACTGAAGAACGTGACGATTTCAACTTCCGTTATGTTGATATCCACGCTGAAGGCATCACCAAAGCCGATCTGGAAAAAACCGTTGGCAAACCGGTAGAAACCGTTCCGCAGATCTTCCTCGATGAGAAACACATCGGCGGCTGCACCGATTTCGAAGCTTATGCCAAAGAAAACCTGAACCTGTTCCAGTAAGTTTCAGGCAAGAACGACAAAAAGGCGCTCAAAGCGCCTTTTTTTATTGCCGTTCGCGGCGGTGACATTGCAGATAAGCCTGCAACAAGCCGCCGATAAACAGCGCCAGCAGCGCGCCAAACATGCACCAGAATACCGCGCTGGTGGCGTAAGCCAATTCCTGCCAGAACGAATAAGAGGGTGTTAACCAAAAGTGGCGGATGATCAGGCACAGCGGCAGTGCATAGAGCGCGCCCAGTAACGGGCAGAGAATGCGTTTTTTACTCGACAGATAACTGGCAACCACGCCGGGTATCACGAACAGCAACAGGCCGGTCTCCCCCCGATGCTCATGATCGGTACTGCCAAAGACTCCGCTCTGCTGGCCGAGATACACCAGGCTGAACAGCAGGAAACAGCTCAAAATACCCCACCAATACCGTTCGCTCGCCATACCCTACTCCCCCTTAATCTGTTACCACACCGTAGAAATCAGCCGTGTCACAAAGCCGGTGACGCCTTGCCGTAGAACGGCAACGCTGAACTGAACTTTTTCCTTGGCTACTAAAAGAGAGCTATCCCGCTAAATTTCAGCCTGCGTATCCTCGGCACCGGCGGCTATGCCATTGGGCAGAGCACGTCTCTGGCTGCAGACGACGGCGTTGCGGCTTGAAATACAACGGGTAAAAATGCGTTCGGTGGCGCAGGAACTCAGCTTTATGCTGGCTGTCATGCGCCATAGCGACTAGAATAAACGCCGCCGATCGATGGTTCGAATCGCCTTCCGCTGGTTAGTTATTTATGACGTCGATTTTTGACTGAATTTATATCTTATAGTTATCTATATCAAGCACTTACTGGTAAACAATAAGTTATCCTCCGTGAACATAAACGTCGCTAGTTTGTTAAACGGTAACTACATCCTGTTACTGTTCGTGGTACTCGCACTGGGGCTGTGCCTCGGTAAAGTCCGTCTGGGCTCCGTTCAACTCGGTAATTCCATTGGCGTTTTGGTGGTTTCGCTGCTGCTTGGCCAACAACATTTCGCCATTAACACCGAAGCGCTAAATCTCGGCTTTATGCTGTTTATTTTCTGCGTTGGCGTGGAAGCCGGGCCCAACTTTTTCTCGATATTTTTCCGCGACGGTAAAAATTACCTGATGCTGGCGCTGGTAATGGTCGGTTCCGCGATGGTGATCGCCATCGGTCTTGGCAAACTTTTCCATTGGGATATTGGCCTGACCGCCGGCATGCTCGCCGGATCCATGACCTCTACCCCAGTCCTGGTAGGCGCCGGCGATACGCTGCGCAATACCATCACCAACGGCCCGGCGCTGCTGGCGGCACAGGATCATCTGAGCCTCGGCTATGCCCTGACCTACCTGATTGGCCTGGTGAGTCTGATTTTCGGCGCACGTTACCTGCCTAAGCTGCAACACCAGGACCTTTCCACCTCCGCCCAGCAAATTGCCCGCGAACGTGGCCTGGACACGGACAGCCAACGCAAGGTTTATTTGCCGGTTATCCGCGCTTACCGCGTGGGGCCGGAGCTGGTGGCCTGGGCCGATGGCAAAAACCTGCGCGAACTGGGCATCTATCGCCAGACCGGCTGCTATATCGAACGCATTCGTCGTAACGGTATTTTGGCGAACCCGGACGGTGACGCGGTGCTACAGGTAGGCGATGAAATCTCGCTGGTTGGCTACCCTGATGCCCATGCACGGCTGGATCCCAGCTTCCGCAACGGCAAAGAGGTCTTCGACCGCGATCTACTGGACATGCGCATCGTCACCGAAGAGATTGTGGTCAAGAACAGCAATGCGGTGAACAAGCGCCTGAGCCAGCTGAAGCTGACCGATCACGGCTGCTTCCTCAACCGGGTGATCCGTAGCCAGATTGAAATGCCTATCGACGACAGTATCGTGCTCAACAAAGGCGATGTACTGCAGGTCAGCGGCGACGCTCGCCGGGTGAAAAGCGTGGCGGAGAAGATTGGCTTTATCTCGATCCACAGTCAGGTCACCGATCTGTTGGCATTCTGCGCCTTCTTTATCATCGGGCTGTTGATTGGCCAGATCACCATCCAGTTCAGCAACTTCTCGTTCGGCATCGGTAACGCCGCCGGCTTGCTGATGTCTGGCATCATGCTCGGCTTCCTGCGTGCCAACCACCCGACCTTTGGCTACATTCCGCAGGGCGCGTTGAATATGGTGAAAGAGTTCGGTCTGATGGTGTTTATGGCCGGTGTTGGCCTGAGCGCCGGTGCGGGTATTGGCCACAGCCTGGGTGCCGTTGGCGGCCAGATGCTGATTGCCGGACTGATCGTCAGCCTGGTGCCGGTGGTGATCTGCTTCCTGTTTGGCGCTTACGTGCTGCGCATGAACCGTGCCCTGCTGTTTGGCGCCATTATGGGGGCCCGCACCTGTGCGCCGGCGATGGAGATTATCAGCGACACCGCACGCAGCAATATCCCTGCCCTGGGCTATGCCGGTACCTATGCTATCGCTAACGTATTGTTAACCCTGGCCGGTTCGCTGATTGTGGTGTTGTGGCCGGGGATCCTCGGCTAAACGATAAGCAATGAAGATGAATCAGTGGCAAAAATATTTTGAAATTTTTATCCCCGGTGAGAACTTTCCTTGCCGGGGGTAGTCTGAATTAGTGCCACTGCTTTTCTTTGATGTCCCCATTTTGTGGAGCCCGTTAGTCCCGCCTTTTTAGGTTCAAGACTATCGGGTTTTTTATTGCCTGAATAAAATAACAATATGAAACAGAAAGTTAAGAATAACCACCTTGCACAATGGCGACAAAGTGGCGGCAACCGTTTTGCAGACACAAAAAAACCTGCTTTCGCAGGCTTCTTGTTAAATCCAGAGTGAACCTTGATTGCTCCTTGTGGGATGCGGCGGAGCAATATCAATTTTACCCGGTGACACTATCTGCCGTTGGATAGATTCCAGCGTCACGAAAGTGCAACTACAGTTTATGTTTTGGCACTGATGGTAACGCTCTTTGGTGTTCTCACTCAGATAGCGACTTGTGCGGGCATGGGCGGCAGTTCGGCAAAGCGGGCAATGCATCATATTGATATCACCTTCTTAATCTCTCAATTGCCGCGATAATACCCCCCACGATCGAGAACAAAACAACCTTTAAGTGAATTTACAAAAAATAATTCACATTACGAGACTTCATAGGTCACATCTGATAGCAAAACTTCAAACTCTAACGCCGTGGTAAAACCGCTATTGCTTAGATTGTGCGTGGCTTTGCTCACTATCCAAGCCTGTGCGTCGATTACCTCCTTAAAGCCGCTCACCCTTACCGGCGTTTCCGGTGTGATGTTAGCCCTGCCCATGGCGAGCGACAGTGAGAACTCAGCCACACCGCGCTGTAGCTTTTCCCATTTGGCTTGTGCGGCCCGCATGGCGGCGGCCTTGTTCGCATAGACCTTGGGGATCACAAACACGTTATCCTCGGCCCCTACCAGATATTCCCCTTTCTTTTCCTCAACGGGCTTCCCCGTTTTTTTACTGGCGGCCGGCTTCGCTTTGGGATGCTGCAGCGCCCGTAAATGTTGCTCTTTCGGCTTACGCTGAAACTTCACTTTCTGCGGCTTTGGCTGCTTGGTATTGAGCCAGCTCGCCGTAACTCCGGTGTAAGCATCCCGATCGGCAATACTGAAGCTATGCCGATCGCCATCCTGTCGGGTGAGAGTAAACACCGGCAGTGGCTTGCCATTCACGGTGGTGCCGTTGCCCGGCCGCATAAACAGCAGGCTGCCGTTCTTCACCACGGCCACCGCGCCATTAAGCGAGGCTAACCGGGTAAGAAAGGCCGCGTCAGTTTCCTGCGTCTGGTCAATATGGCTCACTTTAATAGTGCTCAATCCGGCGGCCAGCGTGGCTTTAAGCGCATTTCGCGCCGCCACCTTCTGCACGATATGGCTCAGCGTGGTGTCATGGTAGGACTCATCCCGACGGGTATTGAGCGACCCGCGAAAATCCGCACTTCTGGCGCGAATGGTCAATGTGTCCGGTGACCCGTGGTGCTCGACCTCATCCACGGTAAACAGCCCTTTCGGCGTCAGCGCTGCCCCCTTCCAGCCGAGCGACAACGCAAGCACCGCATTACGCTGCGGCATCACCATCATGCCGTCGCTGTCGTCCAGCTCAATATCAAGCTGGTCAGCCTCAAAACCCCGGTTATCCGTCAGTGATAGATAAATAAGCCGCTTACGAATGTTTTGCGTGATGTCTTTTTCCTGCAGCGACAAAGAGAAGTCCGGGGCAATCAATGCCCCGGCAGGCATGGCAACGTTGGTGATCATGATAATAGCCCGCCCATAGCCGCCCCTGCTTTGCCGTAAAGCTCTCCGGCCTGCTGGCGCAAATCGCCAAACATAACAGACAAAGATTCATCAACTCGCTTTAAATTGAGGGTAAATTCCGTGCGGCGTGGGCTGCCATCGGCAAAAAAATCCGAATGGCTTTCTGATATCGACTCAATCACAAACATGCCGTAAATCGTCCCGCTGCCCTCAATCAGCGGCCATGCCCGCCCCTGCTCCGCCATCAGTTGCAGCGTCAACAGCGACCACCTGCCGCCGGTAATTTCCGGCAGTAGCACGCCGGACAAGGTAATTTTTTCATCATCCAGCCCCAAGAACTGCGACGCCGGGCGCTGGCCCACGCGGGCATTGCTCGGCCAGCGATAATCCGCTGTGCGGTTCAGCGACTGATACGGCAGCGTTTGCAGCATGAAAACAAAGAATCCTAACGTCAGCATCATAATAATTTGCGCCTAATTGGTCATAGAACTGCGGGCACGTGCACGTCGATCACGTTCTTGGCGTGCCTGCGCTTCATTCAGTAGTTGCAACGTTTCTTCCCGGCTCATCCCTGCGGGGATCACCACGTCAAATTTGTTATGCGTCACACTGTTATCGGTATAGGCCGATGATGCCCCTCGCATTACCGGCGCATAGCGCTGGGGTGCCAGTGGGGCAACAGGGGGCACACTGCCTGTGTTGACCTCGGTAGCAGGTAGCGTCACCGGCGGTGCCAGGGCGATGACGGCAGGTGAGATATTCACCACAGGAGCAGGCAGTATGTCCGGCCGCCCCACGGGCGGAACTGCCTTAATCACCGGCGATGCGCCGGCATTGACTAGCCCGCCGCTGGGTGAATACCCCCGGCCACCGGCTCCCGTTGCGTAAGGGTTGTTCTTTGCCGCTTCTTTGTCTAACTCTGCGGTTTCATCCTTCATAAACCCGAGTTTTTTCGCTAACCAACCGACTTTCCCGCCCAGCTTGTCGAGCACCTGCATAGGCCAGTTCAGCGCGTTTCCGATAGCTTCTCCAAATTTCTTACCGACTTCGGCCGCATTCTGTAGTTCGACCTGCGTCGATTTCACCGGTGCCAACAAATCCATAAACCAGTTATAAACCGCTTTAATCTTCTCGCTAAACCAGTCAAACACGGGTTTCATCGGTTCAAAGGCGGCGGTAATCGGAGCCAGAGCCGCTTTAAACCCTTCGGCTACGCCACCGATAAAGGCGCTGATAGGCTCCCAATATTTGCGGATCAGCAAAGCACCGGCAGCAACGACAGCAATCAGGGCTAATACAGGCCATGAAATGGCGGTAAATGCGGCAGCAATACCTGCGCCTACCGTGGTGAATACCGTCCCCAGCAACCCAGCCCCGGCAATCAACATATTGACCCCGGCCATCACCGGCCATGCGATAAGGCCCAGCGCAGCAAGTCCGCCAATCAGTGCAGTTACGCCTGCGGTGACCTTTGATAACGTGCCGACCAACGCCGGGTTGGCTTTAGCCCATGCACCGACCTTTGTCAGCCATTCAGTGGCGGAGACGGCCAGCTTACGCAGCGCCGAGTTTTGGCCGTCGAACACCTCAATGCGCACATCTTCCCATGCGGAAAACAGGTTTTTCAGGTCGCCGTCGAGGTTGTCCACCTTCACTCGGGCAATCTGGGCCGTAGCCCCTTTTGACTGGGTGACGGTGTTGTGTTTTTCGCTCAGCTTGCCGTTACCGGCGGCGTCAATCAGCTTGATAGCGCCTTTCATCGCCTCTTCGCCGAAAATGACTTTCAGATATTCAGCCTGCTGTGCGGTGCCGAGCTTGTTGGTTTTAAACGAGCCGTTAATTTTCTTGAGGATGTTCGCGATCGGCAGCATGTTCCCTTTGCCGTCCTTGGTTTTTACGCCCAATTCTGACAACGCATCAGCCGCCTGCCCTACTGGCGCCTGTAACCGCGTAAACATCGCACTGGCCGCCGTACCGGCCATAGACCCCTTGATGCCGTTATCGGCCAACACGCCCAGCAAGGCGGTGGTGTCCTCGATACTGGCCCCGGCCGCCTCTGCAATTGGGGCGACGTATTTCATCGCCTCGCCAAAATCCATCAGGTTGCTGTTAGAGCTGGTAAAGCCCTTGGTCATGACATCCGCGACGCGCTGGATCTCGTCTATCGGCATGTTAAACGCCGATTGCATGTTGGTGATGATGTCGGCCGCGTCGGCGATGTCCAGATCGGAAGCCAGCGCCAGATTTACCGTGGATTCGGTCGATTTCAGAATGGCATCACCGTTAAAGCCGGATTTCGCTAACACCGATTGTGTGCGAGCGACGTCCGTCGGGGAAAATGCCGTGGTGGCCCCGATATCCCGCGCCTGTTGGCGGATCGCCGTCAGTTGCTTGTCATCTTTCGCCAGCCCTAACGTGGCCTGCGTGTCTGACATCTGCTTGTCGAACTGCACACCCGGCGCAATAAATGCGGCTTCTGCGACCAGTCCAGCGGTAGCCACACCCAATCCGGCGGCACTGGTATTGCGAACCGTGGCCGTTGCGGCTTTCCCTGCCTGATAGCGGGCGCTAACGCGGTTTACCTGCTGCTGTTTTTTGCTTAACCGTTCCAGTTCTGCCCGCTGGCGGTTGAGTGCGCCCGTGGCTTCACCGGCACTGGCTTTTAACCGGCGTTGCTCGGCGCTCAGGTTCTTGGTAGTGATACCGTCAGCATTGAGCGCGTCACGCTGGCGCTGCACGGACTGGCGCAGCCCATTGTATTTCGTTTGTAACTCAGTGGCGGCACGCTTGGAGGCTGCCAGTAATCGCGCTTGCTGCGCTGTGGGCTTTTCCGTCGCCTTGAATTGAACGGCCAGCGCGGCCGCTTCCGCTTTGGCCTTTTTCAGCGCCTGCCCGGTGACAGCGAGCTGCCCCTGTTGCTTACGAAAGCCATCAATCCGGGCGGCCTGTGCGTCCAGTGTTTTAAGGGTTTGCTGCGTGGTTTTGATATCACAGGCAAGCGTTTTGCTTGCCTGTTGGATACTCTTTAGCGGGCGGGTGGCTTGGTCTACGGCTTTCAGCAAGACCTGAAGCTGCAGGCTTTTACTCATCGTGATTCACTCCGCTGCGTTGCAGTGCTTTATGACGCCAGTTCAACAGCTCCGTGAGCGTCATACCGGTCATTTCTGATGGCGGCCAGTGGAATATCACTGCGATATCCGCCATCAGGTCATCAACGCCCAGCCGGGCATCAATCGCTACTCCGCCGACTTCGGCGACAAAAAACCGACCACCTGCCCGGCCAGCGCCACCAAGTCTGGCAATTCCAGGCGGGCGCATTCTTCTTTGGTCAGGCTCGGGTACGTGACACGCGGCAAGACGATCAGCAGAGCGTCAACATCGGCATTCGCTACCGCTGCCAGACCGACGCCACGCAGTGCGCCCGCAGTGGGTTTGATTACTTGCACCTCGGTAATAGTGGTTTCACCGCGCTTAATCGGGGTGTCGAGGGTAACGAGGTTTTCTTTTGCTTCGTTCATGGTGGTTATTCTCTCTTGGATTCGTGGAACGGCCAGCCCGACGGGCTGGCACAAAAATTACAGGCCGATGGCCTTACGATGTTCTGCCAGACGGTCAACGCCGTTGACCTTTTCGACCATGTTCACGGTGTCGACTTCGATCAGCTCTTTGCCGTCAACGGTCAGCTTGAAATAGGTGCATTCAGTGGCCACCTTGGTTTCGGTGTCCTCGCCTTGCTTGTATTCGCCAAAGTCGATTTCTTTGTGCTTGCCACGCAAGACCACTTCCACAGCGGACACCTCGCCGGTGTCATCACGTTGGAAGGAACCGGCAAAGCGCAGCGGCACGGCATCGACAGCCCCCCACTGCTTAAGCACCAGCTCATCAATACCGCCCATGCTCCATTCCAGCGCCAGCGCGTCATCGTCCAGCCCAAAATCGACCGGGGCCGCGCCATTCATACCGCCGCCCCGGTATTTCTCCAGCTTGCGGGTGAGCTTTGGCAACGTCAGCGAGGACACGATCCCCATGTAGCTAAAGCCGTCATTGAACAGGTTCAGGTATTTCAGTTTTTTTGGCAGAGCCATAACTCATCCTTTCCTTAGCGGTTCACGGACGCGGCGAACGTCGCCAGATAGCGGTCAGTGATACGCTGACGCAGGGTTAAATCTTCCAGCGGCGGGACTGGTGTGTAGTCGTAATCAATAAACAACTTGCCCGCTTTCAGGGTTTCTTTATCGTTGGCGCTGGCGTCATACCAGCAATCACCGTCGATAATCAGCCCGGCGGATTTCAGTTCGCGGAATTTGGCTTTGATGCCATCAATCATGTCGCGGATAAGCGTCGGCGTGACTGGCCGGTCAATCGCCCACATGTGCGCTTCGGCCATGGTGTCAGCCAACACCTGCGCGGTGCGGGTGTAGTTTTCGAACTGGAACAGCGGATCGTCAGAACAGGTGCGCGAACCCCAGAATTTAAAGCCGTCTTTGCGGATCAATGTGGTGACACAGGCTTGGTTTAACAGGTCGGCATCCGTACCCGGCGCTTGTAAGTCCCAGAACACGCTGGCGGTGATGCCGGTAACACCATTCACACCGACGTTAGACAGGGTTTTGTGCCAACCGGTTTCCGTGTCGATTTTGGCACGCAGTCCCAGCGCACGGGCGGTGGCATAGGCAATATCGCTTTTGTTGGTGGTGGTGTTCCAGCTCACAAAATCCGGCCAGACCAGCATCAGCTCGCGCTGGCTGAAATTGGCGCGGTACTTAATCGCATCCTGTACCGTTTTGCAGCCGTAGGCGCTGACATAACCAAATGCACGCAGTTTCTGGCAGATACCCGCCAGTGCCGTCGCCACTTCCAAATTGTCATGGCCCGGCACGCCGAGGATGCGCGGTTTCACACCTAACTCCGCCTGCGCAGACAACAGCGCTTTCATGCCGGTGTAACGGCCCTCCGCGTTAGCGCCGCCGATAATGTTTGAGGTGGTTTCCTTAACGTCTTTTCCTTCGGCTACGCGCACAACCACCGTGACCGGTTTTGACTGGTCAGCGATAGCCAGCAACGCCGCTGCCAACGTGCCTTTTTTACCGGCCTTGCCGGAGGCGGCCAGCACGTCGGTGATCAGCACCGGCATGTTGAGCGGGAAAGTGGCCGCGTCGGCATCCTCCGCCGTGCACACCATGCCGACGATAGCCGTCGAAACAGTAGAAATAACGCGGGTGCCGTCGTTGATTTCGACAACACGCACTCCGTGATGATAGTCAGCCATGTATAGCTTGCTCCGTGGTGGGTTGGTGCAGGCATGATGCCGCCCGGCACGTCAGGCCGCACGCGGTGGGTGATGGAAGACAGGCCAGACAACAGGCGATACCTGCCGGAGCGATTTTGAGGAAATGACGATCGTTTTCGCCGATCAATAATGGCGCATTGATCTACGCAATCAATTGGACGGAATTTAGCCGGACGGGGTATGGTCAATGAACAAGACGCGGCAACATCAGGGAAAGCCGCAAAGCACAAAGCCCGCATATCTTAATGATGCGGGCTTTTTTATTAGGCGTCGGGGACTGTCGGCCAGTCAATGTCCTGCGTATCCTCAGGCCGAATACGGTTGGCAAGCACCCGGCAGGTTTTCCATGCGACCAACTGCGCCTTCTCCTTCTCGGTCGCCATCCCTAATTCAACCGCATCTTGCAAAGGAGCAATTGCATTGCTGGCTTGTACTATCAGCAAACTCTTTTTCCGTGACGCTTCGCTCACTTGTTCCTGTTTGCTCAACGGTGGAGCGTCAATCCAGCACGGCAAGCCATCGCAATCCGCCGCCCGGATTTTTCCCGCAGGGGATTGCCCGCGGTATTTTTCCCAATGTTCTACAGACACCGGTTTAACATCATCAGGCCAGTTGTTATTTGTTTCGTAGACTTCCTGATCTTCCAACACATAGAAAATATTGGTTTTCGCACTGTATCCGTAATTCATCGTTAAACCCCGACCGCCCACCAAAATGCGATGCGTTCATTTCCATTCATACCAGAGTCAAATCCTCCCGGCCCCACGTTTAGCGCTTCCATGTTTGCGGATGAGTCCCCCCAATGACCCGCCAATGTTAATTGAACCCCGAAACAGTCCTGTGTAAACCCGCGTGGAAAATTAACGCGGTTTAGATAGTTATCGCCGCGATTGATAACGCCACCCTGATGGATATACCCGGTTAATTCGTCCTTATACCACCAGGCATTTCTATTGCCTGAAATATGGCTGCGATTATTAAAGGAATTCCAGTCAACACGGCCATTAACCTGCTCAATCACCGCATCCCATAGCCATTTATTACCCCAGCGACTCCCCATAATATTGCCGTCAGCAGCATGAACAGCAGGCCCAACATTCAATGTTGGACTGGGGCCATTAATATACACATCACCGCCAGCGCGAAAATCAAACCAGCCATCACCAGCGGTGCCGTTACCCACATGAAACGAAAGTGCATGGTGCTTCCCAATGGTTTCATGATGATAAATTTCAGCTCTCAGATCGCCCGCACCACGCAATAACAGACCGTTGGTTTGGTGATGACGTTCGCCGCCGCCTTCATAGGATGTAACACCACCTTTAAAAATAAACCCCTGTCCGCTGACGCCGAGGTTGTTCCCAACATTCAGATCGTTATTTGTGCTGACAATATGGCCAAAGTTAACATTCCCGTTTTTCACATCTACAGCAAATGGGCGCAGGCCGTTAAACGTCCCGTACTGGTCTTTTGCCTTGGTCAGCATCAAATACATGCTGTTGCCATCATTACGCCAGAACGTCCCGTAATCCCCGCTGACAATGCGATAATTATCAGCGGTAAGCGACTGAATCTCAGCCGTGGTTTTTACTGTGCCGGTCAGTTGCCCGCCGGACTTCATTAAATAACGTCCGTCTGCCTCTGATTTATTCCAGGCATTAACATCACCCGCCAACAGATTGACGTCGCCTGATAGTGGTTTACCGTTGACCTTGTACGATCGCAAGGCGTATTTCTGCGCGGCTTGCGTATCCGTTAACGCCCCTACATCCGCTGCCGTCGGTTTATTCTGCGTATGGTAGAGTTTTACAAAGTCTGAGTATTTTTTGGCATCTGCCGAACGCAGCCAAAAATTATTCGTCGCCTTTTCTGATAATAATTGGATGCCTCGATGTTCAGTCACACTCAAATTGACTAACGTTGCATAAGGCTGCGCGGGATAACTACTGGTATTTTTATCGTCAAACTCCAACGTTGATAAACTGATCCCCTGCTTCCAAAGCGCCGGGACATCGGTAGCCGCTCGCAATGGTTGCGTTGGTAACACCGTTGCGCCATCAATGACAAGCGTCCCGGCCATCGTGTCACCTGTTCGTTTCACAAAACGCCCATCAGCCTCGGTTTTATTCCACGCGTTAACATCAGCCGCAAGCAGATTGACATCACCGGACAACGGTTTGCCGTTAACCTTGATAGAGCGCTGGACAAACTTTTGCACCGCCTGCGCATCAGTTAGCGCCCCCACATCCGCCGCCGTTGGTTTGTAGTCCGTGGTGTAAATCCGGGCCCATTTGATGCCGTTAGTGGAATTTGAGCCCCCCAAGAAACCCGCACCGCTGTTAGAGACACCCACATAACCGGTAGATGGGCCGCCATCGCAAGGCAAAGAGATCACCCCATATACGCCGTTACCCGGCACATTCGCTGACGTATTGTTTACGCGGAAAATTTCACCTTGATTGCAATAAGCATCCTCACGATGGCGCGACCCCATTCCCAACCCAAATGCACCGACGGCCATCACTTGCCCGGCCTCAACACCGACATTTTTCGTCGCAGCACTGCCTAACGCCAGATTGCCACGGGCAGCGGATTTGTCGGTCAGGTCTGACAGATTGGCACTCTTTTTGGCGCTGGCATCGTTAACGGCCTTAACGGCCTTCGGCGTGGCGGCTTTTGTTTCGTCTGCACTGGTTGTTGCGCTACTCAGTTGCACCAACCCTTTAGCGATGGTGCTGGCGTCCGGATGGTTACGGGTTTTCTCATGCTCCTTTATGGCGTCATTAACAAAATCTTTAGTAGCCAGTACGGTATCGCCCCCGGCAATCACGCTAATAGCGGCGGCGCTGCTGACAATCAGGATCATGCGCAACGTCTGCGTGCGACCGCTGCCCTCTTCCAGTTTCGGCTTGTAGCTTTCGGCCACATTACTGACCGCAATCAGCGTGCCGAAATCGTCATACAGCCCCATTTCACGCAGCCAGAACCCGCCGACGTTCGCCGGGATAATAAACTCCGCAACAATATGATTTTTTATCGCCTTATCAATGGTCAACCCGTTGAGGGTAGCGCGATATTCCTCATTGATGAGCTTGGTCTGGGCCGGGTTCGGTGTGGGTAATGTGCCGTTACCGTCACCGACGGCCATACGGGTGATTTTTAACTGGGTACCGCCTGCCGACGCGGCGGCAATTTTGGCCGCCCCGGCGGTGGTAATAATCGCTTTATACTTGCTCATGACTTCCTCTTATCCGGGGTAAACGGTGATGACATCGCCGTCCACGACGGCCGCACCGACGTAAATCAGGCCGGGGATGTCCTGCAGAATATTGAGGCCTATCAGGTGGCGGCTCAGGGGTTTTGCATCGGCGATCAGCCGTTCCATTTCTAAATACATTTCTTCCGTGATGCCGGTTTCCAGCACGCCAATATCCAGCCGAAAGGTGCCGGGCGGATCTGCGCCTTCAGTGTGAAACCATTCAACAACGTTAATCAGGTAGCCGAGCGGCTCGACCACACGGCGCACGGCCCCAATGGTGCCTTTGTGGCGATGGATGAAGAACGCCGCCGCGACGACACCGCGTTTTACATCCTCCGGCCATGCCTCATCCCATCGGTCAACGGAAAAAGCCCACGCCAGATAGGGCAGCAAATGCACCGGGCAGCGTGCCGGGTTCCACAGTTCGCGCAGCGGTACCGGTAAACGCTCCAGCTCGGCACAGGCCGTGGCGGCGGCCACTTCAAGTGGGGACGACCCGACCGGCAATAATCGGTTATTCATCGGCGCGCCCTGGGTTGATGGTGAAGCCGGTGCAATAGCCTGCCTGCGTCTTATCCAGCACGATATCGGCCGCCGGTTTGATGATGTCTACATGCTCGACACCCTCAACGGTCAACGCGGCGTTCATACTGGATCGGCGAATACTGCGCCCTAACCGGCGCACACCCTGCACGTAATTACGCAGCCTTTCATTGGCCGCAGTGAGGATCGGCGCAACCTCCGGGCCGGGATGAAGGTATAACGTGGCCTCGATGGCATAGCGGGTAATTTTGGCGGATTGCACCGTCACCCGATCAGCGACCGGGCGCACATCCTTATCGTTCAGCGCCACGCTGACGACTTGCAACAGCTCAGGGCTGGCGGTGCCGTCGCCGTCGCGTGACAGCACAGTCACGGTCACACAGGCCGGTGATGGGCTGATGGCGGTCACATCGGCCACCCGACCATCGGCAGAGCGTGCATGAAAACGGTAAGAGCCTGCCGAACCGGCGGTGCTCATACCTTCAAAGGCATCCTGCAGGCGTAACCGATAATCGTCGTCCGACTCCATGACTGCCGGTGTCGGCGGGATGGTGGTTTCATCCGCCGGGATGATCACCAGACGCGGGGTGTTAAAATTCCCGCCAAACTGGTCAAGGTCGGCCCCGGTGGCATAAGCCAGCATCACCGCTTTGGCGGCATCATTGACACGCTGGCGTAAAATCACTTCACGATAGGCGTTCTCCTGTAGCAATTTCACGATGGGTTCCGACTCCAGCGCCAGCGTGCGGCTGATGGCCGCCCGTTCTGCCTCGGGATAAAGTGAAATCAGCGTGGCCTTGCGTTCAGCCAACAGCGCTTCATAGTCCAACACCTCGACCACTGTCGGGGCGGGAAGCAGGCTTAAGTTAATCGTTGCCATGGTTCAGCTCACAGGAATAGACAGCGACAGCGCACCGGGGATATCGATGCGGGTGCCGGTGATGTCGATCACCATCTTGCCGTCGTAGGTGGTGTTAAAGGTGATGCCGGTCAGCTTTACGCGGGGTTCCCATGCCAGAATCGCGCTGTAACAGGCAGCCATAATTTGCAGGCGTAAGGTGTCATTCTGCGGCTGATCGAGCAGCTCCGACAGCAACGAACCATAAGCCCGGCGCATAGGGCGAGAACCCTGCGGCGTTACCAGAATGTCGGCCACGGACTGGCGAATATGTTCGATGTCCGTCAGCGTGCGGCCGGTGCCTCGGTTCATGCCAATGTATTTAGCGCTGTTCACGTTTCGCGTTCCTTTGCTTTCGCCGCAATTTCAGGAGCAACAAGCCCCACACGATGCTGAACTTTGAAGGATTCCTCCAATGAGGCATCGCGCCACACAGTGAAATACTGCCGGTTAGTTACAACCCCGCAGTGAACGGTTTCGCGCTCTTTCAGCACTTCAACCTGAAGGAGTACTTTCCTTGTGAACCGTTGTTGCCGTCCACGGGAAATGCCGGTTAAACCGATGTCTTTAGTGAAATAACTCCTCGGTGGTGTATGCATAGTTTTTCCCCAATGGTTAAGAGGGTTTGTCAGTCTTACCGCCGCCAGTCTGGACGCCGCCGTGAGTATGGGTATGCACCACGACGCCGTTAGACGTGATGCTGCCGCCGGTGTGTGTAATGTTGCCGGTCATCGTGCCGCCTTGTTTAACCTCCAGCGTGCCGGTGGTCAGCTTGTTGGTGCAGATCACCTCTGGGGTATCGAGGGTGATGTTTTTTGCGGCTTTAACCATCACCACCTTGGTGCTGGCGGTAATCGACTCGGACGCCTGCACGTCAGCAGTTTTAATACCGGTCACACTCAGCGCACCGGTGGCCGGTTCATACTCAAGCGCCGCGCCATCAGGGAAAGTAATATGCAGCGCATCCGCCGACGCCGACGGGGCCGGGAAGTCATCGGAAAAGATACCCGGCAGCACAAAGGCGGTATCCAGTTCACCACCTAACGCCAAGATCAGCACTTGTTCACCTTCGGACGGTGCCCACCACATGCGCGTACGGCCCGCTCTCAAGCTCACCCAGTTGATCCAATCGGTTCGATTGCCACCGGTATCAACACGGCAAAGGCCGCGATCAAGGTTGACGGTATTCACGGTGCCAATGCGGATCAGGTTGCGCAGCAGGCGCAGAATGTCAGATTGATTGTTCATGCGGAAAGGATGCCGCCCTGCGAGGGCGGCTGCAACGTGGGGCAGTTGGACGATCAGAGGCACAACAGAGGGCTAGCGGGCCAGGTGTTCTATAACTGCCGTTTCAATCATTTTGACGTCTGCCGTGCTGAATCCTAGCAGCGGACGCGCTTCATATTTCACATCAGCACTGTGCGGCGATGGCCGGTCACGTAGGCCATAATGGTGCACGTTAGCCATGCGCTTAACACGCCCGACAAACTCCACCACGACATCGTCACCGCTGCCCTTGGCTTTCATGTAACGCGCTGTGCGCAGTTTTGAGAACATTGCCCGATCGCGCAGGCGTTTTGTATTGCGCAATGGCGTTTTACGCGGCGCATACGGCGTGCCGTCCGGTGCCTGCTGGCGCTTGATGTTTTGCTGTTGGCTGGCGCGCAAACGCTTGGACACGGCGACGGCCAACGACTTGCGGGACTGCGGCGACAGCGCGGTAATCAGCCCGGCCAGACGGGTGTCAAAGGGGCTAAGCTCGTTCATTCCACTCACTCATTAATTCACCGTGTACAAAAAGCTGCAGCGGGCGCGTGACGTTTTCCGGCAATGGGGGTTCAGGCAGGTGTTTAACATGCAATGCGCCGCCGTCTTGCTCGTTGACCACCACACGCTCGGTTAACTGCAACGACACGCTGAAATCATACGAACCGTCGTTATTAAAATCGGTGGCAAAGGTAAAGCCGGTGCGGCGTTTTTCTGCTGTGGCCATAATGTCCGGTTGGTTTTCCCGTAGCCACGCCTGTATCGGCACCACGATTAAATCCAGATCGCCGGTGTAATCCAGAAACAACAGATTCAGCGTGTAGCTGTACTCATGCGACAGTGAGGTAGCAAGCGTGGCGGCAATGCTTCCACCTTGTACCCTTACCTGCAGATTTTCGGGGTTGCGCTGCAACCATTGCAGACAGCTTGCCAGCTCAGCGCGGAGCTGTTGCGGTTTTAACATGGTGTTTCTCCTGACAGGTTTTGATGGCGTCGACCTGCACCGCGCAGGCCGCCAAGGCGTTTTCAAGCTGGCGAATATCGGCGCTCAGATCGCCGTTATTCTTCGGGTCGCTGGCCGGTATTTGGCACGGGTTCACCGTCGGACAGCCAATGTAGATAATCTGCGGTACCGGTGAAGCCGGGGCGCTGGTGCAGCCTTGCAACATCAGCAGGCAAAGGAGTGTTGAACCAATCGCGTAGAATTTGGTTTTCATTGAGTAATCTCTGTATTTTTTGTTCGCGGATCAGCGCCAGCCGGTGCGCATTGTTGAGGTCATTCCGTAGGATTTTCTCTTCCTGTGCCAATTGGCCGGCCGCTGCCTGCAACGTGGTGATCGCCGTGCGGGTGTCGGTCAGCGCCGTCGATATCCTGCCGTTTTCCAACTTGGCAACATCCAGCCGATCACCCAGGGCGATAACCTGCCATTTCAACCAACCGGCGACCGCCAGTGCTAACACCAGTAACAGCGCGGCGGTGCGATTCATTGGTCAACCCCTGTCAGGCAGTAGGCCATTTCTGACGCCCTGCGGCGCTCCAGCCCTCTGTTTTTAACCCCGTTGACATACACCCAGCGTGATAACTGCTCGCAGGCACTGCGCCAGTGTAGTTGTTTGATGAAACCGGCCAGTGTGGAGCCACACGCCGCCGTCACGCCGACGTTAAAAGCAAATGACACTACTGCGTCATACACTGGCTGCGGCATCGTGACAGGCATACAGCGACCTATAGCACGCTCTACCCGATAAACATCAGCTACCAGATTGACGGCGGCTTGGCGTTCGCTAATGACCTTGCCCGGCACCACCCCGGCGGTGTGACCGATGCCGCTCGTCCACACGTTCGCGCTGCACTGGTAAGGGGAAAGCCGACAGCCTTCAAAATCAGCCAGCAACCGCAATCCAGCCTCCGAGGTGTGCAGGGTGTTGTATTGCGGCAGTAAAGCAGCCAGCGCCAGCACGGCGGCCACGGTGCAACGTTTAGCGATTGAGTTCATCGTATACCCTCCGGCTAACACCTAATTTATTCAGTAGCTGATAGCTTTTGCGGCGGTAGTACCAGTTAACAAAAAAGGTACCGACGCCGACGGCGGCACCGACCATAAAGGCAATATCCTGCGGCGAATACTTGCCGATCCACGCAAGGAAAATCGCCACCGCGTAGGCTAAAAATGAGGTAATTCGCTCCATTGTCAGTCCCATAAATTGACAGTTTCACGCTGCGGCGCGGCGGTCACGTCCGGCAGCTCTACCGGCTGGCCGTGGGACAAAATCGCCCCGGCATCGGCCAGCCCTTCATTGAGTGAGTAAACCTGTTCAACCACACCTTGCGTGCGCCCGTAGTAGCGCCAGCAAATCGCGTCAACGGTGTCGCCCTGCAGGGCATAGATTTTCATCAGAGCAGCCCGATGATGCAGTGGGATTGCTCGGCCACGTTGCTGATCGCGTTGCGGGCATTTCGCCACAGCTCGCCGATTGAGGCCTCAATCACATCGGCCTTGCGGCCGCCGGTGGAGGTGGTGTCGAAGCTGCGGTATTGCTCCGAGAGCTTCGCCATGGTCATCGCACTGACGGCGTTGCGGTATTCACTCACCCGGATGCTTTCGCCGTCGAGCTGGTCGCCCGGCACATCCTCCAGTCGCTGATAGCCGTCGGCCATCTGGTCGCGGCGGTAAATGAACAGCTCGGCGTTGACTTCCGCCATCGCGCTTTTAATTGCCAGTCGTAGCCGTGGTGCGGTGATCGTGCCTTCGATGCGCATCACGTCGCGCACGTCTGCCGGGGTGATATCCGGGAAGAAAAAGACGTTTTTAATGATCGGCTCATCCTCCGGGCGCGGGGCTGGCGCGTCCGGGCGTGGTTTTATAATGACGGTGCTCATGTGACCTCAAAAAATAGGGGGCGGTGGACGACGGCGTTGACAAGGTGAAACCTGTCGCGGCCATCGTGCCGCCCGGCGCGGGGCGCGTTCTGTTAGCGGCTGGCGGCAGTACGGATCGCCCGTTCCAGCCGTTCAATGTCCTTTTTCACGCCGCAGCCGTTATGCAACTGCAACGCACGCTTCAGGTGGTTTAATGCCAGTTCAGCCCTGCCCGTTTCGCGTAGGACGTACCCGGTGATCTTGTGCAGCTTGGCGCGCACTTGGTCGGGCATGTCTTCTGCGTCGGTGAGTTCCATGGTCTGCATGAGGTGGTCAATATTGACCGGCTCCCCGTCCTCATGGGCGCGGGTGGCAGACTCGGCGACGTCTTCTGCGATGAGGTACGGCGTGGAGCGCGCGAAATTGCCCGGCGGTGCCAGCTTGTGGCGCAACGCATAGCGGGCAATGTCCAGCGCGCCGGGGATGTCCCCGGCATCCAGTCGCCAGATCATGACCGTCATCAGAATGGCGTCCTGCGCGCCCTTACCTTCGGCCAGCACTCCGGCAACCCAGGGGGCATAGTCCGGCAGCAGTTGGCGCTTGAATTCGGCCTTGCGCTCTTGTGAGCGTATCTGCTTGAGCTTTCGCTTATCTTCATAGAGTTTAAGCATCATCAGTTCGTAGCCGTTGGCATGGCGCAGCGGGTCATTTTTCCGCTGCGCGGCCTCGACCGCTGACTGGCGCATTAGGTGACGTCGGGCAGGGCTGGTCATGGTTATTTACCGCCTTTCGCTTTGTCGTCGGCCGGTGCCTCACCCGAGTCTTTCACCTCAGCATCAGCGACAGGCTCCGCTGGCGCGGCAGCGACTTTGACAGCCTTGACAATGGCACCGGCCAGCTCGGCGATATCATCTTTTTTTGGCTCCGCAGCTAACAGCTCGATGTTCTCCACCAGACAGCCGCATGCGTAATCCTCAACCACATAATCCTCGTTGATGGATTCATAGTTTTCGATGCGATCACGCTTAGAGTTTTCCACCATATGGCGGCGGTGCGTGTCTTCCTGCCAATAAATCGACAAGTTATCCATGCGGGTGATCAACAGCGCATCCGCCGGGAAGTACGGCACGCGCACGGCTGGCAGGTTGCCGATACGCTTCTGGCTGATAATCAGGTCAGCAGCCAGTGCTTCGGTGTTGGGCTGTTCCTGATTGACCAGAGGAAAATACTTGTCAGCCAGCAACTGGCGACCGCAGATCACCACCAGTTCCGGGTCTTCCTGATACCACGGCGCGATCAGGGTGTTGGTGGCATCCATCACCAGCGCATCGAGATTAGCGTAATCGCCACCGGCACCCACACGGACCTTTTCAGACACCACGCTGCCATCTTCTGCAACCACTTTATTCATCACTCGGCTCGGCGCATTCTCGCGGTATTTCTGCAACCAGCCCGGCGCAATATCCTGCAAAAGCGGGAACTTGATGCGGTTGGAGGTTTTCGCGCGGTGCGTGCCATTAAAGCCGATCATGATGCGGTCAAGGGATTGGCGTTTTACGATGGCATCGCGTAAGCGGGTCTGGAAATCCTGATAACGCGCCCACAGGTCAAGGGTGTTGTAGCGGATGTGGAAATCATAGTTCACCTGCTGGCAGAAATAACCCTCCGCATCCAGCGTGGCAAAATCAGCGGTTTCGCGCTCATCGCCGCCAGCGGTGTCAGTGGTGCTGGCGATGGAGCTGCTAACATCCAGCCCGATTTTTTCCCCTTTCATATCCCGCACCGGCAAAATATTGATGCGGGTCAGGAACGTGGAGGAATCCTGTACTCGGGTCATAATGGTCTGCGTGACAGACGGCTCTACGCTGAATTTCTTATCCAGATCGCCGGTGTCGACACCGTTCAGCTCGGCAACGCGGGACATAAAAGCATTAAATTTAAAACGAGTTTGCTTGCGCATTTTTATTCCTGTTTTTATTCGATTTTATCGGGTGTGACTGCCTTAGCAGTCGGTCATCACGTCCTGCGCACCGTTGCCGCCGGTGGCATCCGGGCGGGTCGGCTGGCTAAAACTTTCGGTGTTGGAAAGCTGCGCTTTCAGCTCACTGAAAGCACTGTGGCCGGTTTCTACCTGTTGCTTGAGTCCGGCGATCTCTTCATTGAGCGCGGTGGTAGTCTGGGTAAAACGCGCTTCCGCTTCCTGCAACTGCTCGGCCACGGTCATCACGGCACCTTCCACCTCAGCAAATCGCACATCGTCGCCAGCCTGCTTGCGGGTAAACATCGCTTTAATGCGGGCAGAGAATGAGGATTCAGGGTCAGCGGCAGGCTCAAAATCAAAATGGACTTCCAGCGGTGCGGAAAACTCGACGTCATCGTGGCGGCGGCTGAATTCCAGCATGTCAGTGCCGAGGCTGGCCGGGTCATCGGTGACGGCCAACCCAATCAGGTAGGATTTGCCGGTCTTGGCAAAGTCGCGGCGGATCTCCATTGAGGTGTAAACCTTTTGGCCTGCGCCAACCATCGACACCAGATCGGCGGTAGGGGCCAGACTGGCATACAGCGCCCACTTGCCGTGTAACAGCGGTTCCCCCGGCTCATCGATTTTCTCGGCTTTCAACTCAACGACGCCGCCATAACGGCGAAAATAGCCATCTGGCAAAATACCCTTGATGTGCTCCATATTGATGCGTGCGCCGAACACCTTCGGGCTGTAGCTCGCAGCCATCTGCTGAATATCCGTCGCGCCGATCTCGCGGCCATCAACGGTGTCGCCTTCAACGCCGATGCGGAAAAACTTAGAAACTTTCTTTGCCATGTAAACGGCTCCAGTTGTGGTGGTTGGGTTCGGAGCTAGTTTCAGGGGAATGGCGTCACGTCTCAACGCGTTGCGGTTGGAAGATCTGAGGCACAACAAGGGTTTAATGCGAGTCGTTCGGCGCTTCCGTAGCCTTGGCAACATGAACACGACACCGACGACAACCATCATCAGCGATCCACGCCGCCAAGCTGCCTTGCTCTACTGGCAGGGCTTCTCTGTGCGCCAAATTGCGGAAACGCTGAATGCCAAGGCACCGACCGTGCAGAGCTGGAAGCTGCGCGATAAATGGGACGCTATAGCGCCCATTTCCCGCGTGGAACAGAGCATGGAAGCGCGGTTAATTCAGCTCATCATGAAAACGCAAAAGGAGGGGATCGACTTTAAAGAAATTGACCTGCTCGGCCGCCAGATTGAACGGCTGGCGCGGGTTAACCGCTATTCAATGAGCGGCAACGAGGCGGATTTAAACCCGAACGTCGCCAACCGTAACAAAGGCGAACGTAAGCCCGTAGAGCGCAACCTGTTCAGTGAAGCGGCCATTGCCAAGCTTAACGATATTTTTCTGGGGGATTGCTTCGAATATCAGCGCGGCTGGCACCGTGCCGGGATGCAACACCGCATCCGCAATATCCTGAAATCGCGTCAGATTGGCGCAACCTTCTATTTTGCCCGTGAGGCGTTAATGGATGCGCTGACCACCGGCCGCAATCAAATCTTCTTATCGGCCAGTAAGGCGCAGGCGCATGTCTTCCGCAACTACATCATTGATTTTGCCCGACAGGTTGATGTTGACCTGAAAGGCGATCCCATGGTGTTACCGAACGGGGCTCGCCTGATATTCCTTGGCACCAACGTGCGCACCGCGCAGAGCTACACCGGCAATCTCTACTTGGATGAATATTTTTGGATCCCGAAATTCCAGGAGCTGCGCAAAGTCGCCAGCGGGATGTCGCTGCACAAGAAATGGCGCACAACCTACTTTTCCACGCCATCCAGTCTGGCGCATTCGGCTTACCCGTTCTGGTCAGGTGAGCTGTTCAACAAAGGTCGCCGCAGTAAGAACGACCACATTCAGCTCGACCTCAGTCACAGCCATCTGGCAAAAGGTGTGCTGTGCGGGGATGGGCAGTGGCGGCAAATTGTCACGGTAGAAGATGCGCTGACCGGCGGCTGTAACCTGTTTGACCTTAATCAGCTGTCCCTTGAGTACGCGCCAAGTGAGTATCAAAACTTGCTGATGTGTGAATTCGTGGACGATACCGCGTCGGTGTTCCCGTTCGCCGAGCTGCAAGGCTGCATGGTCGACACACTGGAAGAGTGGGAGGACGTCAACCCCTACGCAGTGCGGCCGTTTGGCTATCGTCCGGTGTGGATTGGTTACGATCCGTCAGAAGCTAACGGCGGCGACAGCGCTGGGTGTGCAGTCATCGCGCCGCCTATGGTGGCCGGTGGCAAATTCCGCGTGCTTGAGCGTCACCAGTGGCAAGGCATGAACTTTGCCGATCAGGCGCAGAAAATCGCAGACCTCACCGAAAAATATTGCGTGGAATACATCGGCATCGATGCGACCACCGTCGGGCAAGGGGTTTTCCAACTGGTGCGCGAATTCTTCCCGGCAGCGCGAGAAATCAAATACACCCCAGAAATCAAGACCGCCATGGTGCTGAAAGCCAAAGACACCATCGGGCGCGGCTGTCTGGAATACGACACCAGCCATACCGACATCACCGCCGCCTTTATGGCGATCCGCAAGACCATGACCGCCAGCGGCGCACGCTCCACCTATACCGCCAGCCGTAGCGAAGAAGCCAGTCACGCCGATGTCGCGTGGGCAATTATGCACGCCTTGTTAAACGAACCGCTCACCGCAGGCAGCGGCCACAGCAGCCCGAACATTTTGGAGTTTTATTAATGAGTAAGCGCAAAGGCCGCAAGGCACTCACATCCCCTACCCCTACCACTCAAGGGCAAGACTTTGAGGCATTCTCTTTTGGCGAACCGTCGCCCGTGCTGGATAAGCGGGAAATTCTGGATTACATCGAATGCACTGGAAACGGTAAATGGTACGAGCCGCCGATCAGCTTCGACGGGCTGGCACGCAGTGTGCGGGCCGCCGTTCACCACAGCTCGCCGATGTTCGTTAAGCGCAATATCTTGGCGTCTACGTTCATCCCACACCCCATGTTAAGCCAACAGGAATTTAGCCGTTATGCGCTGGATTACCTGGTGTTTGGTAACGCCTTTTTAGAGGTAAGGAAAAACCAACTCGGCGAGCCGCTGCGCCTGCAGTGTTCACCGGCAAAATACACCCGCCGGGGCGTTGAGCGTGGCGTTTACTGGTTTGTACAAGACTGGAAAGATCCACACCGATTTGCGCCGGGAAGCGTGTTTCATCTGATTGAGCCTGATATCAATCAAGAACTGTACGGCCTGCCGGAGTACCTGAGCGCCTTGAATTCTGCGTGGCTGAATGAAGCAGCGACGCTGTTCCGCCGCAAGTACTACCAGAACGGCGCACATGCCGGTTATATCCTGTATATGACCGACGCGGCGCAGAGCACCAGCGACGTCGACAGGATGCGACAAGCCATGCGGGATACTAAGGGGCTAGGTAACTTTCGTAACCTGTTTATGTACGCACCGAACGGCAAACCTGATGGCATTAAAATCTTGCCACTGAGTGAGGTTGCCACCAAAGATGATTTTTTCAATATCAAGAATGCTACCCGAGACGACCTACTGAGCGCACATCGCGTGCCGCCTCAGATGATGGGGATTATCCCCAACAATACTGGCGGGTTTGGGGATGTTGAAAAGGCTAGTCAGGTATTTGTAGCTAATGAACTATACGCATTACAGGAAAGAATACGTGAGGTAAATAATTGGATAGGTTTGAAAGTAATCGAATTCAAGGATTATAAAATAGTTTAAACACCCTATAAAATCAACAAAAATATGAGGTTAAACAAAGGCAGGATGAAAAATAACAAATAATTATTTTCATTTTATTTTATAGGCGCCACTAAGGCGCCTATAAATAGCTTATCCAGCTTTTGAGTTAAGGAAGTGACTTTCATACTTCTCATCAACATCCTTTTTTATTTTACTTGTATATTTCGAGACAATTATAGCTGTTCTCATTCTTTGTGACTCCTTGATGTTCTTTACCTTTTCAAGGTCGTAAGTAGCCTCCCTAAATATTTTTATCATGGCATCAGAGTATTGATCACTTTCAGGAATTCTAGTTGAAAGGTATTTAATCCAACGTTCCAACTCACTCAAATATGCATTTATTTCAACCTGATAAGCCATCGGACTTATAAACTTATTATCCTGAGGAAGCCAAAACTTTCGTGAGGATGACTCTATATCCTTAAGTAAATCAGAAATATTTTTAACTATCGCCCAAGTCTCACTTCTTTTTTGTAATGCCCTGGAGTTTTTATATACAAAACCCCAGCCTGAAACTGCAACAATGATTGCCAATATACCGGATTCGGCCAAATACTTAATTGATTCGCTCAATGAAGGGAAATCTTCCATCACCATTTATTCTCCATGGTTGCTTCATCCACATATTGCCATGCACTTTTTAGAATAAAATCCAAACTGCAGTGCAACTTCAACTTACGCCTTATAGTATCCTTATCTATGTTATGGCTACGATATAGACCCGCGAAGGCTTCATCGAGAAAGGAAGAACCATATCCCATCGCACCATCCATATAAACATTAACTATATCCGCATTGATAAACTTTGGGTATAATATTTCCTCGCGAAACCTTTTTCCATTATCAGGACCATCATTTTCATTACGACCAAAAGGCATATCTGAAAACTCTTCTGCAATATATATATTCTCAACTTTCATTTTTTAGCCTCAATAAAAATATTCCATTGTATTAAAGTCCCGCCAACAGAAAATTTATAATCTAATTTTTCTTCTTTCTTTGAAGACGAGTAATAAGAGTACCTGCCCATACCACTAAAAATATGAAGCTCTCCCAAGGGATTATCTAAAACAAACCGTCTGATATCTGGTAATCCTTTACCATGCTTATCACTTTTCATCCTAGTTTCCCCATACTGAACTGCCGCATGAATTTTATCAGCATCGGTCTCTGGTCTAAACATCTGAAAAATAACACTAAAAATATCCCTTTTAACTAATGTCAAAGGAATTCCTTCGCCCATATCGTAGATAAGAATAAACATTTGATCTTCAATTAGACGTGTGAAAATCCACCATCTTTTACCTGCAATTCCTAAAAAATCTTTAAATTGTTCTTCACTCGAGTATGCGTGCAGCCCAACGTTACTGATAGATTCAGTAACTGCGGCATATAAATTTTGGGCTTCCTGGGGACTGATGTTTCCACCATATATTTTTTCTTTGATAAAATTAAGGACTTGCTTAATTGTTGCTCTTGCCTCTTGATTTACTTGAGGATCTTTTGATGCTCCCGCAACAGAAGAAACAACAGGCAACCCCAACGCATCTATATTACTAAACTTTTGAAAATGTGTAAGCCCCCAAACACCACAATCAGAAAACATTTTATTAGTTCTATTATTTCCACAAGGGGTGAGTGTTATTATATTTTTATCGCCCGTCATCCTTTGGAAAGAATCGATGTGTGCATAAAGAACGACCATTGCACAAGCTTTTAAAGACTCAGTATTTCTAAAGTTAATTATTACTCTATTGCCTTTGTTTATTTCATCACGAATGTCAGTAATAAATCCAACAAATTTATTATAATTTTCACTATTAAAAAGATCTAAATTACTTGGTGCATAAATGCGCACTCTGGAAAACACTCTCAAATTCTGAGTGTCATTGCCTCTATAGCGTTTTTTTCGCAATCGACGCTTTTCTATACCCTCTGCATGGATCAGCAACTGCTGCTTGTCATCTACCGTTAACTTCTTCATTTAAAACACCTTTTATCCAACCCCTTGAGTGTCACATTTTAAATGTATAGTTTCAATCATGGTTGTTCTTATCAAATACCTCCAGTTTTTCTAAAAAAACCAGAAAAATCAACTAAATTAACAAGGTTGATTTTTATCCACATACAAATTGATCTCGCTGCTCCCCCCACATTCCAGTTTAGTACCGAGTACTAAATACGGTCTGACATCCAAGGACATCTTCAAGTGCATAAGAATACCATGCGCGCAATGCTATCCCCGCCTCGCCTGCGCGCTTTATGTGTCGCTTTTAATGCAGTTGCATGATCCGAGGTGATCCGCACCAGCACTGGCACAGCGTGGGGGAAAAACACACCGGATCATCATGCAATTTCATGCACCTAATGTATGCATAGGGTATTTATCCGTATTAGCTCAAACTTGAGCTGGCAACATTTCCTAACAGCGCAAAATCGAATCAGACAATCCGCCTTGAGAAAGGTGCTGATACTTACTTACCTATAACAAACAACGTGACAGTTGGCATTCTGTTGCCTGAATGGCTAAAAATCACTCAACAAGGCGCGAAGATTTTTAAAAATTTCCTCATGAGGATTTTGAACAATATGTTCATTCAGCTTTCTTACATACGCCATTAACGCCACAGTATCTTCCTCATCAGGTGCTATGCCGAAGGGCTCTCTTGATTCGAATACACCATCTACACGGCGGAAAAACACCCTTAACCCATTCATTATTAGTTCCGTCGCTAATGGGTGTATATTTGCATAGTTCTGATAACCTGCCTTGGCACCTTTTTGACTAGTAGAATGATGGAATCCAATGTTATTCCTGATTATTGCGAGCGGCTTTTCGATATTTTTCCACTGTTCCAACACCAAATCCCTCGCCTCGTGTGCATCTTGAGGAAGGTGGGGCAGTACTTTTTCTGTAATGTTTTTGAAATTGACAGCACTCGGATCAAATAGACTGAAAACAAATGAGTAATAAGCAATGAGTAAAGTGTGAGTTGTTTGTTCCACAACTAAATTGTTAAGACAAATTTTATCTTCTCCTACAAACACTTCCCGACTAAGGAAAGTGTTATATGCAACCCACACCTCAATCGTTCGAGCAAAACGATGTCTCAACATCTGAAGGTCTTCGGGCTCAGGTAACTTAGTCATACAACTTCCTAAAATTTGTACTTATCATATGCGTAATATCCTACTGCTTTCGCGTTTTTAAGTTGCTCTAATAGTGATACAGCCGAATTTTTTTCAAGCTAATAATTCAAACATGACTAAGCGAAAAAAAATAACGATTAGAGCTAGTTATGAGTTGCTATACCTCTGCTCTTGGTACAGTGCAACCCTGTTAGATTAGGTTAATCTCTGTGCTATGACAATGCCAGCTCAAACTTGAGCTAATACAATTTTTAACACAGATAAAGGTATGTATTGTGCTGATAACGCCCCTCGTCAATCAGCCTGAAAACGTGGCCTGACTGGTGCTTGATGTAGTAATTCGCCTCTTCAGGCGTTAGGTGTGTGCCGAGCCGGTTTGCGGCGTGAATGAAATCAACGGTCTTTATGCGGCGGCCCTTGCCGTTCTCGTTGAAGTTCAGCGCCTCCATAAACGCCCCGGCTAAGTTTAAATCTCGTCTCATACGTCACCTATGGATTAAGAGATCGCGGCAAGCTGCCTGATCACTTCTGCTTTTTCAGGGGCAATGCTGCTTTTCATCTCCCCCGCCAGTTCTGAAATCCATATCAGTGCAATGTCTTTGTCTTTCGCTTGGCTCTCATAACAAACCCCCAGACGGGCGATGAGTTCAATTCTTTCTAAAACAACCACTTCATCCACTGCTTGCACCCTTTCCCTCCGATGCTTAATTACTGTATGCATATACAGTATATGCCTATCAGATTTAATTGCGCAAGAAATTATTGGAAGCTCGCCGAATCGCTAACCGCTGGATAGTGCATTGAAATATCACCAAATTTGACTTTAGCGCCGCGCGCCAGTGCCTCAAGTTCCCAGCGCGTCGGCTCGATGCCATGTAGTGCCAGCTCTGAGTAAATTTTGGATACACGATCGCGCTCGGCGGTGGTCAATCTGGCCGAGGCAGCAGGCTCTATGCGCTTATGTGGGTCAATTTCTCTTTGCTGCCTGCTTATCTGCGGAGCATTTGCCCGTAGACGCGTCATAACAGACCGTGCAACGGTCATGTCATCCCAGTCAATTGGGGTGTCTGGATGGTGTTCCATCACCGCCACGGCCTCTACAGGCTCCCCATCCTGAGTATTTTCGGCGCCGCCGCTGCCGACCAACCCACAGTTATTGACAGGACTCCGAGGCGCGCCGGAGGCGCTTTGCAAAGTCAAAGGCTCAACGGCAACGGCTTTAGCGACGATGCGCCATTGTGTGGTGCGGGTTTCATAGATGCGATCTGCGCCAATATGCGGGGCATAAATTCCCGCAATTTTCTGGACTTCTTCGTCATAGGCGTTGAGTTCGTCGGCAACCCTGCGGGCAACACGCACGGTCTGATCGTCGCGGGAAACATTGGTGCCGCCCTGGGCCAGAATGTAGGCGGCAAAATCACCGGCATCAGCGGCAGCGCGTACCGCTTCCACGCTGTCGTCAAACTCGTCGGCCAGACTGATAGAACGAATTTTTCGGCATTCACGCCACGCGCCACGCGACGGCAGGCCAATGAATTGAAATTGAGGAATGCGCCACGTTGACGCCCACGCGGTGACAGCGGCGGCCGTTTTAGTCAACAGTTCGCCGGTTTCATGATCGCGCTCACCGTCCAGCGCGTAACCGTCGATATTCTTCGCGATGTATTTGGCAATATAACCCGCCGCGCCGCCTTTGTTCAGGTGCTTGCAGTCGAAACGGTTTTTAGCTGCGCCGCGTTCGTCACCATCCTCGGCCATGGCATAGCGCCGCATGATGTCGATCACCGGCTGGCGCTGCTCTTTGGAGGTAAACAGCATCATATGCCAATGCGGCGTTGCATCGTGATGCGGCTCAACCACGCGTACGCCGTAGACCTGCAGCCCGTTGTCTTTAAACGCCGTCCGAATATTACTAAACAAGTTCACAAGATAGCGCTGGCCGTCTTTCGGCGTATACGCCTCTTCATCCCAATTGTGGTTAAACTGCACCTTCGGGCTGTTTTTGCCGACGGTGCGTGTCGGGTGATATTTGGATGGCGTAGTGATAGTGATAAACATCCCTTTATCACCTTTTATCTCGGCAGCCTGTTGAACCCCAGCAACTATCGTCATTAGCTCCATGCGGCGGATCTCCGGGTTAGAGATACTCGCCATCACCTTGTCGATCAGGCTGAATCGTTCACCGGTTTCGACGTTCTCCAGCTCGCGGCTGTTGAGGTAATCAAAGTTAGACTGACGGCGTGCTTTCACATCACGGATCGCCTGCTTGCTGGCATAGGACGACGCCCCACGGTTCACATTGCCGACGGCAATCAGCAACGCCTCGCGCCAGCGTGTGCGCTGGGCTTTTAACTGGCGTTCCCACCATTTCGCATCTACCAACCGGGACAAACTGGCGATCGCTGATCGGGCATCCAGTTTGCCCTTGCGGTATTTGTTCCAGTGCATCGGAGTGATATTGAAGGCGCGAACCATCGGCGCGGTAAGACCATAAAGACAGGCTTGAGTACTATCTTCAAACAGCCCTGTATTGTCTCCGCCGTTGCTTTTAATGAATTCTTCAACGCGGCTTTCATAGATAGACAACAGTTGACCGGCCACGCGATCCGCAAGGCGTTTTAGCTCTTTGTCATCCATGCCCGGCAGGCCAGCATAATTATCAATTTCCGCCATCCAGCGCGGTGAAGCTGCAAGGTTCATCCCGTTCTTGGCGTTCACAGCCTCAATACGGGGCCAGATGCGGCGCTCAAACTGGAACACCAACCATTTATTGGCGTCATGCAGTCCTTTGGATTTCAGCAGATAGTCATGGCGTGACAGGAAAATGGCGCTGAGAAAACGCGGTAGAGAGTGGATCTTGCGTAAAACAGCTTGCCCCTGAGCGTGTTCCTCACGGGTAAGCGGTCTTACCGGCCCGGCAACTGCCGGGCGTGGTGCATTCCATGGGTAAGCCCATAGATTTCGTTCAGTCATACTGCTGTACTTCAGGTCTGCGAGCATACTCAGCATCGCTCAAATCGGCGGCCCCAAAAAAGCCCACTGCAATAAGCAGCAGGCTGAGCACGATAAAAAAGCTTGTCATGACTGCACCACGTAAGAACGACGCTTGGCCTCACGCAGCTGTTGACAGGAAACACAGGTGTCTACCCC
>Ga0206941_10052_pt1 | contig 33258 bp, 27 predicted proteins | sample Alteio_BWOrgHeat_9_FD_153251 | JGI IMG/M metagenome (GOLD analysis project Ga0206941, IMG submission 153251) | Enriched cells from forest soil in Barre Woods Harvard Forest LTER site, Petersham, Massachusetts, United States -... | ecosystem: Environmental > Terrestrial > Soil > Temperate forest >...
AGCAGGCGAAAGATCTTCTCCATGCCGAAGAAATCAGTCTGCTTTTGACAAAATACACTGAAAATCCCGACGAAACGCCTGAGAAACTGGATCAGGAAATATCCCGCCTCGAACAGGAACAGAGTGACATTAAAAAAACCCTCGAATTCATCAGTGAATTTGACCACCTGAACAGCCGGATCCTGTCACTGTCTTCCAGAGCCAGTCCCGATGAAAAACAGGAACTTCCCTCTTTAAGTGAACTTAAAAAAATCCTCATTGAGCCTGAACTTAATGAACTGAAAACAATCAGTGACACGCTTCAGAAAAATATTTCTGACTGGTTTGCTCTTTCTCCTGCGCCCTCCCAGATGACATCTGCTCTCACCATTCTTCTGAACAGACTGAACCCCAATCCGGGCAAAGCCTTTGAAGAAAAGCTTACCCATGAGTGCAGCCAGCTTGAAACGCTCGCAGAAGAAAAATTGTTCAGGGAGATTCAGCTAAAACTCACAAACTGTCTCCATACAGCGCCGGACGCTGATGCCAATATTCCCTGGCTTTATAAAAATACTGTTGATGAATGGCTGATCCTCCCCTCTGACGGTTTATCAGCTGAACATCAATCCCTCCTTACAACACAGAAAAACAGAATTGAAAAATTAAAAACCCTGCGTAAACCCCTTCTCGCCATGTATGATCAGGGAAGCGCACTGATAAAAGCATCCAAAACCGCAGACAGGGCCGACATCAAAAAATGCGGAGAAGCTTTTCAGAAAATTGCGGTTAAGCTGATGAATCATACCAACGATTACATCAAAAACCCTGACATCACAGACAATGACTTCAGCCTGCGAATCCATACCACGCTTTCAAAAGACCCCCACATGCAGGATGTCCGCCGTTTCAACCTCTGGAAACCCATTGTTGCCAATATCCTGATTGCTCTCACCGGCATTGGTTTCGCCATTCAGATCGGGCTTTATCTGCATTCAGGGACGATTTTATTTTATGATCCGAAAAAAGAAGAAGCGGCTAAAACCGTGAAAGAGATCCACAGACTGGTTCCGCCTGCTGCGGGGTAGTCATCTACGCACTTTCTGCTGTCTCCGCGTTCCTTTCTGTCATCCCCGCGAAGGCGGGGACCCATTCAGCCATAACCACTCCGATGAAGATGGGTTCCCGCCTGCGCGGGAATGACAGAAAAAAACGCGGGAATGACAGTGAAGAGAGGGATGACAGAAAAAAACACCGAAATTATTCCGAATCAGAAAAAAACGCCGCCACCGGCGCATAAGACCTCCGGTGAATCTCACAGGGACCCATTTTTTTCAGCGCCATGATATGTGAACGCGTCCCATACCCTTTATGCTGCAAAAAACCATACCCCGGATATCGCGCATCCAGCACAGCCATTTCCCGGTCACGCGTAACCTTTGCAATAATGGATGCCGCACTGATCAAAGGCTCCGTCAGATCACCGCCAATAATGGCTCTTGCAGGACAGTGAAGATCAGGACAGCGGTTGCCGTCAATCAGCACTTCATCCGGCACCACCTGCAGACCTGCCACCGCCCGCTGCATGGCAAGCATCGTGGCATGCAGAATATTCAAAGAATCAATTTCGGTGACTGAAGCCTGTCCGACACTTACTGCCACTGCCTGCGCATGAATCCTGTCAAACAAAATTTCACGTTGTTTTTGAGACAGTTTTTTGGAATCAGTCAGACCCTGCAGCTCCCACTCAGGCGGCAAAATAACAGCCGCTGCCACAACAGGTCCTGCAAGCGGCCCCCGCCCTGCCTCATCAACGCCTGCGAGATGAGAAAAACGAATACTGGAACTCATTCGTCATAAGTCAGCGTCTGAAGAAAATCAGCTGCAGTGGCACTCCCTGCAACCCCCGTCAAAGGCCGTTCCGCACGGCCAATGCCGCAGTATTCAAATCCGGCAGCTGATAATTCTGCAGGATTATACTGATTGCGTCCGTCAAAAATAATTTTTTGCCGCATGAGACTGCTCATGGCAGACAGATCCGGATAACAGAAGGATTTCCACTCAGTCACCAGCACCATCGCATCGGCTGAAGCGAGCGCTTCATACTGATGCGATGCCAGCACGAGGCGTCCGGTTGAAAACCATTTTTCCGGAAACATTTTCCGGGCAACGGGCATGGCCACCGGATCATAGGCATACACCGTGGCGCCATGTGAAATCAGCTGTTCGAGCAGCACCTGGGAGGAGGCTTCACGCATATCATCAGTCCCGGGTTTGAAGGACAGGCCCCACACCCCGATACGAATGCCTGAAAGATCCGTGCCAAAACGTCTGCAGATTTTTTCAGCCAGCACCTGTTTTTGACGCTGATTCCGCGCCTCGACCGCCCGCAGAATCAAAGGATCCACGCCCTGATTTTCAGCCATGCGGATGAGGGCTTTCACATCCTTTGGAAAACACGATCCCCCATACCCACAGCCCGCATACAAAAAGGCCGCGCCAATGCGGGAATCAGCCCCCACACCGAGGCGGACATTTTCGATGTCGACGCCCATTTTTTCACACAGCACAGACATCTCATTCATGAAGGAAATCCGGGAGGCGAGCATGGCGTTCGCCACATATTTCGTCATTTCAGCATCGCGCACCGTCATGAAATACAGTTTTTCAGGGTGTCTCAGAATCGGCGTATAAAGTGCCTGCATAATCCTGCGGGCACGTTCTGAATCCAGTCCCACCACCACACGGTCAGGATTCATAAAATCTTCAATCGCACCGCCTTCGCGCAGAAATTCCGGATTACTGACCACATCAAATCCGCATTTAATCCCGCGTTTTAAAAGACCCTGACGCACAATGTCAGCCACCTGATCGGCCACACCAACCGGCACGGTGGATTTGTCCACGACCACACAATATTCTGTCAGAGCGCCGCCAATGGCTTCAGCCACCTGCAGCACATAGCACATATCCGCTGAACCGTCTGTGCCCTCAGGTGTGCCCACGGCAATAAAAATAACCTGCGGATGCAGCTTTTGTTCATCCAGAGAAGTCACAAAATGCAGACGGTTTTCAGCCAGGCCCGATTTGACCATGGCCTCAAGACCCGGCTCATACACCGGCAAAATGGCTTTTTTCAGATTTGAAATCTTATCAACATCCACATCCACACAGGTCACAGCATTTCCGAGCTCTGCAAAACAAACAGCGGTCACAAGGCCAACATACCCTGCACCAATGACGGTAATATTCATGACAGTCCTTCTTTTTTTAAACGATAGATTCTGATTTCTCCGCCCCGGGCACTGGAAAACACCTGCACGGGCACAAATGGAAGATTTATCTCAGTTTTGGGATTCACATTGAGTGCAATCCAGTCATAACGACGCCAGAGCTCATTTTTTTCAATGGATGCAGGCGACGGCTGAGGGACAAAGACACTGTTGCCACATCCGGCATAATACAAAACTGTCCTGTCATTGCTGTAAATTGCAGCCTTCGATGAGGCATGGACTGAGAGCCATTCGCCTGCGCGCCGGACATATTGATGAGAGGGACCAAATCGCCAGACACCCCCAAGAGCACACACCATCATCAAAAATACAGCCAGCAGCAGTGGCCAGCGTCTCACCCGCCACTGCCTCACCAGATCCTCCAGTGCGAAGGGCAGCCAGAACATCAGGATCAATGACAGGCCCATCAGATAACGTCTTGCAAGGAAAAAATTCTGTGCGAGAAAAAACAGGGTCACCGCCACATTGACGACAATGTAGACCGCAAGCACCCGCGCATTGACACCGGATATCCCGGGCAGACGGCGCCAAAGAGCATATGCAATCAGGACAAAATAAACCGGCGTCAGCACATCAAAAAGACCCAGCAGATAATATCCAAAAAGCCCCGTCCCAAGCACAACAGCTGCATCCTCTGCTGAGGAAAAAGGACTGAGCACTTTGACCATGGCACTGGTCACCTGATGCCAGTGTCCATGCAAAATCTGCCAGCCATGCGTGATCTGCAGGCCCAGATAATCAAGCCGCCCGAGAGAATGCGCAGGATGCAGAATCAGCCAAAAGACAGCTACGGGCAGAATCAGTAAAAGCAGCGCATTCAGAGAAAAAAATGTGGCTGTCCGCCAGCGTATCTTTTTACGGGGTATCACAAAAACCACGAAAGGACAGAGCACCAGGAAAAACACGCCTTCGATTCGAAAGAGTGTTGCCACAGTCAGAGTAAAAGCCCACAGAAGCGCCCACAAAAATCGCCGGGGAAAATCGGACACGGTAACACAGCGCAGCAGCGCCACCACCGACATCAGATAAAACGCCCAGTAACCGTGATCACGGATAATATCAGCCCGAAAAGCATTGAAATGATGTGACATCAAAATCACAGCGACAGCCCACAGACGAATCCGGACATTTGGCGTCAAAAGACAGACGGTTGCCACAAACATCAAAACAGACAGCGCAGAGAGTACCGCATTTAAAACACCGGCAGACACCATCACCGACCAGCCGCTCAATCCGCTCACGCCTGCAATCAGAACCTGATAAAAAGGCCAGCCACTCTGATCACACAGATGCAGTGCGAGTGTGTGCTGCTGCAGCACGGTAGCGGCACTCTGGAGATAACAGATGCCATCAGGGTTGATCGCATCCATTCTGAAGAATGCGAGAAGAGAAAGTAAAATACTGATCCCACCCGCCGTCCAAAAGAGCAGGTGCGGTTGCCGAACCCATCGATTCAGGCTTCGCATTCTGCAAATTTCCGCAAAGAGGCACGAAAATCACCGGCAAGTTCAGGATGTCTCAGGGCACAGGCAATGGTGGCCTCAAGATAGCCGAGTTTGGTGCCACAGTCATACCGCCTGCCTGCAAAGCGAAAAGCACTCACGGTCTCCTGAGCCATCAAACCGGCAATGGCATCTGTCAACTGCAATTCGCCGCCGGAGCCGCGGGTGGTTTTTTCGAGTACCTCAAAAATACGCGGGGTCAAAATATAACGTCCAACCACACCAAAACAGGACGGTGCATTTTTGGGAAGGGGTTTTTCAACAATCCCTCTGAGCGGCATCACTGCACCGGATGCGGCATTCCCCGCCAGTTCCACCACACCATATTTCACAGACTCTGCCGGTAAAATTTCCTGCACAGCCATCATACTGGTGCCGCTCGTCTGAAATGAGCGCACCATCTGCACAAGACAGGGGGTGTCATCATGATCAATCAAATCATCCGCAAGCAGCACCGCAAAAGGTTCGTTCATCAAAAGATCTTTGGCACACAGCACCGCATGACCGAGGCCCTGCGGATATTTCTGCCGGATATACACGCAGGACACGCCTTCCGGCAGAATGTCGCGCACAATGTTGAGCAGTTCCAGCTGTCCGCGTTCAAGCAAAGCAGATTCAAGTTCAAAGTTGGAATCAAAATGATCTTCGATGGCGCGCTTGCTGCTGCTGGTCACAAAAATTAACTGCGTGACCCCTGCCGCCACCGCTTCTTCCACGGCATACTGAATCAGTGGCTTATCCACCACTGGCATCATTTCCTTCGGGTTCGCCTTGGTCGCCGGTAAAAACCGTGTCCCAAGCCCTGCGACGGGAAAAACTGCCCGGGTAATTGCCTTCATACATCCGCCTGATTTTAAGCCCACTAAAACTCGCGGATACTATCATACCCCCCGCCGCAAAAACATGGATTGATCGATTGCGAGTCAACTGTTATAAAAGCCGACCAACCCAATACTGAGAACGCCCCATGAAAATTGCCTACACCACGACATTTGATGCACAGGATGTCAATAATTGGTCAGGCACACCCCATCATATGGCGCGTTCATTGGCATCAGACGGTGACACTGTTCGCTATATCGGCAATTTGAAACGAAAACTACCAAATGGATTTAAAACTAAACAATTTCTTAAAAAACTCTGCGGACAACGAGAGAGTCCACGATTTAATCAATTTGTTGCCGAACACTATTCCAGACAAACCGCTGGCGCACTGCAGACACTGGATGCAGATGTGATTATTTCACCCCGCATCAACCCCATCGCTTACCTGAACTGCAGGCAGCCCATTGTGCTTTGGACCGATGCACTCTATGCAAGCCTTGTGACTTTTTATCCGCAGTTTAACAATCATTCTGCAGCCACCATTAAAGATGGCAATGCCATCACTCAGGCCTGTCTTGAACGCTGTGCGCTTGCCATTTTTTCATCTGAGTGGGCCGCACGGTCTGCCCTTGAAATCTACGGCGCACGGGAAGAGAAAATCAAAGTGGTGCCTTTTGGCGCCAACCTGCTGAATTCACCGGGGCTCTCAGACATTCGTCAGATGCTCTCAACCCGTCCCCGCAACCGGGTCAGACTGCTTTTTATCGGCAAACACTGGTATCGCAAAGGGGGAGACATTGTTTTCAATGTCGCAAAAGCACTGCACAACGCCGGACAAAACGTTGAACTGCATTTTGTGGGCTGTCATCCACCGGCTGAAACCGACATTCCACCCTACATTCACTGCCACGGTTTTATTTCAAAGCGTACGCCTGAAGGCCGGGAGAAAATCACGCGCCTGCTGTCTGAATCCCATTTTCTGTTTGTCCCGTCACGGGCTGAGGCATTTGGGATTGTTTTTTGTGAGGCAAATGCCTATGGCCTGCCCGCCCTCAGCTCCTACGTTGGCGGCATTTCAAGTGTCATCCGAAACAACATCAACGGCATGACCTTTTCACTGGAAGCCCATCCCACAGACTATGCAAACTACATTATGGAACTGATGCAGGATTATCCGCGCTATGAAGCACTGGCCTTATCCGCCCACAATGAATTTGTCACCCGGCTCAACTGGCAAACCGCGACACAAACCGTGCGCAGCCTGATTCAGTCGGTGCGTGTCTGAGCCTGATAAATCAGCATCAGCACAAAGCCTGTGAAACAAAGCACACCACTGATCCAAAGCGGCAGCGTCAGGTGAAGATATCCCAGAGGTCCGATCACCAGTCCCGCAATCGCCCAAGTCATGGCGCCAATGGCCCCTGCCACCCCCATAATCCACCCCTGAGAATCCTGATCCACAAGCGATGAAAAAATAGCAAGCCCCATCGTGTAACAGATCACATCCCCCGTGGCATTTAAAATAGCCCAGAGCCACTGCGCCACTTCATTGTGGGTAATGGCAGCACCAAAGTTTGCAAACGACATACATAAAACAAACACGGCAAAAATGGTGGTTTCACGGGGAACGAGCTGCTGCACCCACCGCACCACCAAACCGGTGCTCAATGCAAAAATCACGCCAATATAAGCCACAAAAAAGCCAAGACGGCCGACGCCATAATGGAATTCTTCCATGAAAATCCAGTTGATTGTCTGGTAATAAAATCCCCATGAAATCACAAAACAAAAATACAAAAGGGAGAGCAGCCGGAATTTGCGTTCTGAAAAAGCCGCCATGAACAGTGAAAATCCCTTGGTCAGAGACAGTACCCGGTCTTTTTGAATCAGGGATGTTTTTTCTTTCAGCGAAAAGACCAGCATCAAAGCATTTAAAAGACACACGACTGTTGCAAACCAAAAAGGCGTGTCATAGCCAAACCAGCTGACCAGATCCGGATTGGCTGTGATCCCGGCGACTGCAGGCCCAAGGATCAGGCCAATAGAACAGGAAAACACCACCCATGCCAGATTGGCAGAACGGGCTTTTGGCGTACTGGAGGCATCAATAATGGCGGCCGTTGCAATCGGCTGTGTGCCGGCTGCAAGCCCTGCCACACACCGGCTGAGCAGTAGCACCGTGAGACTGCGCCCAATCACACCCAGCGCTGCAATCGCATAACTCAGCGCACTGATCACAAGACACACCAGCAGGATTTTTTTACGGCCATAACGGTCTGAAAGATCGCCCAGCACCGGGGTGCTGAAAAACATAAACAGCGGAAAAAGCGCAAGCGACAATCCGTAAAGAAAATCCCTGAGAATAGGTGAAGTACCCAGCGGCACAATGCCACTGTCAGCCTGCAGCAGCAACGGCGTCAGCACTGGCATCACAAGAATAATGCCGGCCACATCCAGCAAAATCACCATATACAGGGGCAGAAGAGACCAGCCGGAAATCTGTTTCATAAATGTTACCCGAATAAATGAAGGTGAAAGCAGGCAAGATCGAATACCCGGAAAATTAAGTGGAGGTCTCGGTGATGCTTTAGGCGTTCCCCTTGGGGCTGCACACCGCATCAACACTCTGACCGCCCCAGGTATGATTGTAGGAATCCGATTCTATACCTGCTTTCGGGCGGAGATTATACGCGGCAATTCTGACTTAGTAAGCATTGCGACTCATAAATCCGCCTAAAAAAGTCAACAGAAGGATTTTGAGGTCAAACAATAATGACCAGTTTTCGATGTAGTACAGATCATACTCAACCCGCTTTTGCATTTTATCGAGCGTGTCTGTTTCACCCCGCCAGCCATTCACCTGCGCCCAGCCGGTGATGCCCGGCTTCACCCGGTGACGCTGCATGTAATCTGTAATCACATCCCGATAAAAAACATTGTGTGCAACTGCATGAGGACGGGGGCCTACAATCGACATTCTCCCCTGTAAGACATTGATTAATTGAGGAAGTTCATCAAAGCTGGTACGGCGCAGCCATCGGCCGAGGGGTGTCACCCTTGGATCTGTCCGACTCGCCTGCGTCACGTGACCCAATTCTTCCTCATGACAAAACATCGTTCGAAATTTGTAGACCGTAATAATGCGACCATCCCAACCGTGACGCTGCTGTCGAAACAATACCGGGCCTTTTGAGGTTAGACGCACAGCGAGTGCAATCAAAAGGAGCAAAGGCATCGCAAACACAAACAACACAGCGCCCAACAGCCTGTCTTCAATGACTTTTTGCACCCGGTTAATCCCTGTAATAGGTGTCATGTTCAGATTGAGCATTGGAACACCACCCATATCCGCCATTGAACAGTGCGTGAGACCGAGGGTGGGCAATACATCCAGCGCAATGCGAACGGGCACAGGATGATGACGAAGCTGATGAATCAGTTCATCCATGCGGACTTTCTGATCCAAAGGCAGCGTCAGCCAGATTTCATCCACATCGTCTGCATGTCCCGTCAACCAGACATCAAGATTATCCGGCATCAACAGCACGGGCACCTGATTTAAAGACTGTCCTGCCGGTTGATCATCAAATACATGGGTCACACGGAAACCCGTCCAGTGCGCCTGCTGCAGGATGAATGCCAATTTTTGGCCAGCTGCACCGGCACCCAGCATCACAACGCGTCGTTCGTTCCAGCCGTGGGCACGCATTAACCGCAACAGCAGCAGGAGACCCCCGCGCAACAAAATCAGCAACAATAATAAAAACAGCCCTGCCAACAAAAACCAGCCACGCGAGAAGCTCTCCCCTGTCTTCGTCAAAAAAGCAAAACCTGCCAGCACCACGAGCAGCGACACCCAGGCCTGAAACAACCGTCCGAGATAATGCCCGAGGCTTAATACGCGCACAGACTGATATAAATGAAAAAATGAAAACACGAGGGGACAGATGAATGCTGCAAGAATCGTGACATTAAAATTGCGTCCGGAAAAAGCACCCGCCCCCAGCCAGACAAATGCCGCAGCCCACCCGGCAAGCAATACAGCCAGCACATCCATGACCCGTAACAGAAGAGAAAAAAGTTGTGCATGTTCTTTTAACAGGCCACGGGGGAGCATGCTTTGTTCCTGGCTGGCAGTTGGGTATGGGTTACATCATACACTGGGATATCTTTTCGTCGTAGACCCGCTTTTCTCTCCTCTCCCCGCATAAAAGGCATGCCGGGAGAGGGGAGTCATGTCAGCTCAAAATAAAATGTTCTTTTAATTCCTGTAGTTTTTTAATATCCATCCGCTTAAACCCCGACACCTTCTGCAGCGTCTCCAACGATGAAAATGGGCCATTCAACTTTCGATACGCCACAATCGCCCTCGCCTTGTTCACATTCAAACCCGGCACCCCCTTCAGTTCTTTTACCGTAGCGGTGTTAATATTTAACCGCGCCGCAGCAGCTGACTGAACAGTGGGTGGATGCACAGGCACTGTGACAGCCAAAGCCTGCGACAGACCACCCAATCCCAGCATCACAGCCACCATCATCGATTTTATCAATCGCATTGTTTTCTCCTTGAAAATTTTAAAATGAATTCTGCCCCTGCCGCCTGAAACAGACGCACACAAAAAGCCCGAAATCAGGTAGATAAGGGAAACAGAATGAAGAGGAAGACGTTGCAGAACGCAACCCACGCATGTTGCACCAGCAGAATCATCAGGTCAACCCTTTCCTGACCCCTGCGCCCGACCGATCCTCACCTGTAGGGGCGACCGGCGGTCGCCCTCTTCATTCGGCGCTTGTCCTCTTCGTTCGGTGGCGCCCCATCATTCGGCGGTCGCCCCCACCCTCTGCTACAACCGCATTTCACCCAGGCAGGGCGACCGGCCGGTCGCCCCTACGGAATTGTTTATGATAAACTCCTTCCCCATCATCCATGCCGGATTTTCTCGTTTTTTAGGACAACACCACATGCCAAGATCCTTCCGAATTCTGATCACTGCCCTGATCTTTTCAGCTTCAGGCCTCCTGTTTGCGAACCCTCCGGCAGCGCCTGCCACCCCAGCCCTCCCCCGTCCGGTCATTCACCCTGTCCCACCCGCCATCGACGCCAAAAGCTACATTCTGATCGATGCCGACAGCGGTAAAGTGCTCGCTGAAAAAAACGCCAATGCCCACCTTCCACCGGCCAGCCTCACCAAGCTCATGACCATGTATGTCATCTCAGACGCCTTAAAACGCGGTGTGATTCATGCAGATGACAAAGCCCGCATCAGTGAACGGGCATGGAAAACAGGCGGTTCCCGCATGTTTGTCAAAGTCAATGATGAAGTGCCGGTACAGTCCCTGCTGAAAGGCATTGTGGTGGCCTCCGGCAATGATGCGGCAGTTGCCATGGCAGAATATATCGCAGGCACCGAAAGTGCTTTTGCAGGGCTCATGAATACAGAGGCTGCCCGTCTTGGCATGGACAACAGTCATTTTTCAGACAGCAATGGCCTGCCAAACCCGGATCATTATTCCACGGCCCGGGATCTCGCCACCCTGACCCGCGCCATTATTCGTGACTTTCCGGAAGATTATCGCCTTTACTCCGAAAAATGGTTTACCTGGAACAATATCCGCCAACCGAATCGCAACCGTCTGCTATGGCACTTCCCTGAAGCAGATGGCTTGAAAACCGGCCATACCAATGCCGCCGGATTTTGTCTCGTGGGATCGGCCAAAAAAGGCAGTACCCGCCTGATCAGCGTCATTATGGGTGAACCGAGCGATGAGGCGCGCACGGAAGATTCTATCCGCCTGCTCACCTATGGATTTCGTTTCTTCGAAACCCGGCCTCTTTATCAGGCTGACACCCCTCTCGCCGACGTCCGTGTCTGGAAAGGCACCCAAAAAACAGTCCCGCTGGGTCTTGCAAACACGCTCTACACCACCCTGCCCGTTGGTCAGTATCAAAATGTCCATGCCACCCTGACATTCAATAATCTGATCAAAGCACCCCTCAAAAAAGGCACCCCCTGCGGTCAGCTGACCCTGATACTCAACAATGAAGTGATCGCAACCGCCCCCCTTCTCGCGCTCGAAGACAACCAAAAAGGCGGGGTCTGGCGGCAGATGGCAGATACTTTCCACTTCAACTTCAACCGGCTGTTCCCCCGGCACGGAGAAACCATCAACCGTGGCTGATCAAAAAAAACAGGACACTTACCCCCTGGAATTTCCGTGCGAATTCACCATCAAGGTATTTGGTCTTGCAACGGATGCCTTTGAACTGGAAGTGATGACACTGACACGAAAGCACGTGACCGACCTCAGAGAAGATGCGCTGGCCACCCGTTACAGCCGTGACCGCAAATATCTGGCGCTGTCTGTCACCTTCACCGCCCATTCCCGGGAACAACTGGACAGTCTTTACCGTGATTTCACCAACAGTCCGCGTGTTTTGATGGCTTTATGATTATCCGCTCTCTGAACAGACAACCTTATCTCAAAACCTGGCAGGCTATGCAGGACTTCACCCGGGCGCGAGGTGCCGATTCTCCGGATGAAATCTGGCTGCTGGAGCATGACCCCGTGTTTACTCAGGGACAAAATGGCCGCCCTGAACACCTGCTTGAGGCAGGTGATATTCCCCTTGTTCAGTCAGATCGCGGCGGACAGATCACCTGGCATGGACCGGGCCAACTCATGGCTTATACGCTGATTGACCTCAGACGACGCCAACTCAATGTCCGCACCATGGTCACCGCCCTTGAACAGGCTGTGATTCGTCTTCTGGCTGATTATCAATTAACCGCGCATGCCAAAGCCCTTGCCCCGGGCGTCTACTTCAATGATCAAAAAATATGCTCCGTGGGTTTACGCATTCGAAAGGGGTGTTCCTATCATGGACTGGCCCTTAATCTGAACCCCGATCTGAGCGCCTTCCAACGGATTCACCCCTGTGGCTTTGCGGACCTTAAAATGACCCGTCTGTGTGACTGGGTCAGCTTTGACCGGCCGTCCCTTGAAAAACGCCTCACGGATTACCTGACAGATGAACTGGGTTACAATGACGCCAAAGACCCTGAGGAACCTTAGAAAAAATGCAACCGTCCAAACCTTCCAGCAAGCAACGCGGTGCTGAGAAACTCGCCCGTATCCCGGTAAAAATTGAACCGACAACAAAGCCTTTGCGAAAACCGGACTGGATCCGGGTGCGCCTGCCTGCTTCAAATGCTGTCAGCGACCTGCGTCATGTCCTGCGTGAAAATAATCTTGTCACTGTCTGCGAAGAAGCCGCCTGTCCCAACCTGCCAGAATGCTTTTCCAAGGGAACCGCCACTTTCATGATCATGGGTGACAAATGCACCCGCCGCTGCAGTTTTTGTGATGTCGCCCACGGCCGGCCAGACCCGCTTGATCCTGAAGAGCCCGCCCGTCTTGCCAGCACCATTCATCAGATGAAATTACGCTATGTGGTCATCACTTCCGTAGACCGGGATGATCTCAAAGACGGTGGCGCCAGTCATTTTACCGCCTGTATTCTGGCCATCCGCGCCAAAAATCCTGCCATCCGCATCGAGGTACTGGTGCCGGATTACCGCGGACGTATGCAGGTTGCCCTTGATGAAACAGCGCATGCACTGCCGGATGTATTTAACCACAACATCGAAACCGTGCCACGTCTTTACCGTGAAGCAAGACCTGGTTCTGATTATGCCCATTCCCTGCTGCTGCTTAAAACTTTCCGCGAACGTTTTCCGGGTATTCCCACCAAATCCGGCCTGATGCTCGGCCTTGGTGAAACAGATGATGAAATCCGGGAAACACTTCAGAATCTGAGACAGCACGATGTGGACATGCTGACCCTCGGACAGTATCTGCAGCCCAGTCAGTTTCACCTGCCCGTCAGACGTTTTGTCACACCGGAGAATTTCGAGGCGCTGGGGGAGTATGCAAAACAACTCGGTTTCAGCGCGGTGGCAAGTGGCCCCATGGTCAGATCCTCCTACCACGCTGACTTACAGGCCGAAGGCAAAGCTGTGTTCTGAGGCAGAATCAGATTCTAAATCGAGTATGGGCTGCAGCACTTCTCCGGCCTCCTCCAGCACGCGGTTCACGAGGGTCTGGGGCGCTGTCAGTCCAAAAACATTTTGCAGTTCATTCAGAATAACATCCCGCAGCATTTCCCAGTCCGACACTTCACTCCGAGAAAACAACCCGTCAGGAATAAAAACATGGGTGATCCGTGCGGAATTTTCCGTTGTCTCCAAAAGCCCGGCGAGCGAATAACTCCGGACCGCAGCCAGCATCAGCCTGAGACAAAGGGGATATTCTGCCTCAGAGGCCGGTAAAGCACCCTGATACGCAATGCGATCAAGCGCCAGCTTTTCACCGGGATGGCTGACAAAATCCATAGCTGCCTTTTCCAGAATAACACCTGCTGAAAAATATCCAGACCCCCAGAAGTGGTTTCCGAGCGCCTGTGCTGTCTGCAGCATCTGATCTGCCAGTGTGCAAAGCGCCTTATATTCATCAGGCGTATGGCATTTTTCCTCGAGAGCGGCCTGATGTATCGCCAAAAACTGCGCCGCTTCCATTTTAAGCCGGTCCCGCCATGCATGCGGAATGCCGCCGTCCTCGGCGAGTCTCAGGAAAATCATCGCATCGTTTTCACCGCCCGTGCTCTGTGGTACGTCTTTCTCAGCTTCCTCATAACAGCGGTAATAATAAGCACCCAGCATCATGGCAAATACCGATGAGGTTGAGGTGCCATCCACTGACTCGATGGGAAAATCCGGATAACCGGATTTTTTCAGTGATCTCAGCCAGTGTTTTTCCAGTGCAGGAGAGGTTTCACAGAACCGTTTGATGGGGATGAACGCTTCTCTGGCACACACCGCAACCAGCTGTCTGATGGGCAGCTTGATCAGACGCCGCGCAATGTCATCCGGATCTGCAAATCCGGAGGATTCTTCAATCAGCTGCAGAATTTCAAGGGCTTCCCCCCACTCATCAGAAGACAGGCCATGAACATAGGCTAAAGTGGGCACAAAGGGTGTCATAAAACTCTGTTGATGCATCAGATACACTGCCTGCCGTCAGAAAGCCCGCGGTGAATGAATATTGTCCGGCAGTGCCGGGGCATTGGGTATTGCCAGATAAAGATTTCGCAGTGCATCTTTGACATCCTGCCCCACCGCCGGGGGTGTTTCTTTGATGATCAGAAGAATTCTCTCTGCAAGATCCGATCCATCCGCCTCAAATTTACCTTTTTGAATATCATCATACAGCCGTTTCAGATCATCGAGCAGGTTACGGAATGTTTCCCTGAAGCGCCTCGGAAAAGACTCAAACATCTGCATAATCTCTCTTGCTTTTTCGCTCAAGATAGACTGCTGCTCCTCACTTTCAAACACTGCTGAGCGCTTATGAAACAGCGTTTCCCGCGCACCCCCCAGCGTAATTTTCTTTTTGACACTGTAAAAAGTATCCGTCAGTCCAACATAGTCCTTTGAACGCTGAATCAAAATCAGATTGACTGCAATCGATGCGATAAACAGCCCCACTGCCGCCGCAGGGAAAGCAGGCCCTGTAAGGAGTGCCGTCAAAAGACAGGCAGCCCCGACAAGATTCAAAACATTCAGCGCCACCCGCTGTTTCTGGCGGCTGACAAGCTGCAGGGACTGCATCTGCAGGACCGATTCCCGGGCCCTGTAGTCCGGATTTTCACCAAGCGCCTTAAGCCCTGCGGATGGCGCTGCGAGCACGCCTTCCACCCCGGTGCGAAACTCACTGCCCGACATCAGCGCACTGCCATAATACGTCTGAACCACTGATGTGACTTCCGTTCTGTTCCCCTCATTCAGATTCACAGAAAGTCTTGCTGTAACATCATATTCAGCCTGCGCTTTGATCCGCCCGAGCTGGGAAGTCCTGAGAAGCCCGTATAAATATTCTTTTTCCCTGTGGGAAAAATGCCTGATCCCCCGGAAAAGATTTTTTTCATCTGAATCATCGGTGTTCTTTGTAAAAATTTTCCGCCGGATGTCATTGACATAAACATCGGGATCTTTGAGTTCATCCGCCGTTTTCTGATATTCAGCAAGGTGATTTTCAATGTCCTGAAGCACATCATGCACCTCTGTACGCTGTGCCTCAGACAGTTTTTTCAGGCTCGCAGCCGTCTGGCGCACCGACTCATCCAGCTGCAGCGTCAGGTCACAGCATTCATCCAGTTTTCCCCGGAGCCACACCGGAAAGTGCTGTTGTTTTTGCCGGGCATTTTCAAATTCCAGCACAGAATTGATCAGCACCACGGATGCAAGGAAAACCTGAATCGCCGCGGTATAAATCTGGGTGCTTGCAATGGTTCTTGCCACCGACTGATCAAACAGCGTCACGGGAAGACTCTGACACATTTTTTTCGCAGCGGTCGCCAGATTCGTATAACCGGCGGCAAAATTACACACCGTAATAAAATTTTTAAACTGCAGCAGATAATCGTGCACTCTGGACACTGCACCGATCATATCTGCATTGTCCTGCAGGGAATCACTGATCTGCTCAAGGGTGTCTGTGATCTGTCTTTTGGTGCGCTCCAAGACTGTATCATCCGGCAACAAATGGTCGGACTGATCAATCAAGCCCTCCATTTCAGAGGCTTGCTTGAATTCATATGGCACTGATCTATTTTTCATATGAATATTCCTTACCAATGGGCCATAAAAAACACCGCCTCAAAGCGACCTTATACTTATTTTAGTGCATATTTGGAATTTTTTATTAAGATTTGAACATTGGTTGATTATTATTGTTATAAGATATTGATTATTATAATAATATTATTATTAAGCAGACTCGTACTCAAATCCCATCCGTTCAAAATGTCCTTCTAACTCATCGACATTATTGAATCGAATTTGTACAAATCCGCCTCCTCTGGCTTCACATTCAATGTGTACATCATTCCCCAGATGATCAGACAATGCTGTCGCCAGCCTGCGAATATTAGGATCGCTGTAAGGACCCTCGGTGTTTTCATTTTTAAGAATTTTTTTGACCGCTTTTTCAAGACGGCGCACACTCCAGCCCCGATCCACACACTCTTTGGCAAGCAACAATTGTGCTTCTGTCTCAATCCCTGCCAAAATCTTGCCATGCCCCTCACTGAGCAGTCCCTGTATCAAAAATGCCTGAACGCCCTGATCGAGTCGCAATAACCTGAGTGCATTGGTGACTGCCACCCTGGATTTACCCACTGCCGCCGCCACTTCTTCATGCAGATACTGAAATTCATCGATGAGACGCTGATACGCCATCGCTTCTTCGATGGGGTTGAGATCAGCACGACTGGTGTTTTCGACAATGGATGCCTGTAAGGCCTGTTCATCCGTGTAGTGACCGACAAGACAGCTGATTTCAGAAAGACCCGCTATCTGTGCGGCACGCCACCTTCTCTCACCTGCGATAATTTCATACTGATCCGCTGACGTTGCCCGCACAATCACAGGCTGCAATAAACCACCGGTTGCACGAATGGATTCTGCCAGTTCAGACAGTTGTGCGGCGTCAAAATGACGGCGGGGTTGATAACGACCGCGCACCAATTGGTCAATGGAAAGCTGTCGCAAACGGGAATGAGTCATAGCAGTGAGTTTAACGTCAGGAAACGTCTGAGTAAAACAGATCCTGCAGGTGTCAAAACAGATTCAGGATGAAACTGCACACCAAAGACCGGATACTGCCGATGCGAGATTGCCATAATTTCACCGGCAGGACTGCGCGCCGTGACACGCAGCACATCTGGAAAATTTTTTTCGCTCACAATCAATGAATGATAACGACCCACTGTCAATGGGTTTGGCAGGCCTGAAAACAGCACACTCTCATCATGCTGAATCTCAGAAGCTTTCCCGTGCATGGGTTCGAATGCACGTTCAATTTTTCCACCAAACGCCTGACCGATGGCCTGATGTCCCAGACAAACGCCCAAAAGTGGAATGGAATCTGCAAACGAGCGGATTAAATCCAGACACACACCGGCCTGATCCGGTGCGGCAGGACCTGGAGAGAGAATAATTTTTTCAGGGCGGACGTGTCTGATATCTGCAACCGTCATGGCATCATTGCGAACCACCTGACAGTCAAATCCCGCCTCTGACACATAACGTGCCAGATTAAATACAAACGAATCGTAATTATCAATCACAAGGATCATGAACACGCCTGCCCGGTCAGCACTTCCCATAATGCGCGTGCTTTGTCCGTGGTCTCATCAAATTCTGACTCAGGATCCGAATCAAGAACAATGGCACCGCCTGCCTGAAAAAAAATCAGGCGCTCGCGCAGTACAAAAGTACGAATGGTAATAGATGTATCCATGTTGCCGTCAAAACCCAGCCAGCCAATGCTGCCACAATAAGGTCCCCGTACCACAGGCTCCAGCGCTGCAATAATTTCCATGGCCCGAATTTTGGGCGCCCCCGTCACAGATCCCCCTGGAAAAGCCGCACGCAACGCATCTAGCGCACTCACCTCTTCACGCAGCCGTCCCTGCACTGAGGAAACCAGATGATGCACGGTTGGGTGACTTTCAAGAACACACAATTGCGGCACGCAGACACTGTGAGGCCGGCAGACTTTCGACAGATCATTCCGCAAAAGATCCACAATCATAATATTTTCGGCCCGGTCTTTTGCACTTGTCTGCAGCTTCTCGGCCTGACGGTTGTCTTCTGCAGTATTTGTTCCCCGGGGAGCCGTTCCCTTGATGGGCCGGGCTTCAATCTCACCCTGACTCACCTTCAAAAAACGTTCGGGAGAAGCTGACACCAAACAGGTCCCCATTAAATTCACATAAGCCGAAAAAGGAGCGGGGTTGCGCTTCCGCAGCCTTCGATACAAATCCACACTGCCCAGCCCCAAAGGCAGTTTTGCATGAAAACGCCTTGAAACATTGGCCTGAAAAATATCTCCGGAGCGGATAAAATTCTGCACCTCACGCACCATGGCCTCATATTTTTCCCGGGTAAAATGACTCTCTATGACCTCTTTGGGACATACCGCCTCTGAACAGGGCCGGGATATAAAAGGCTGCTGCCAGCGGACAAGGGTTGCCTCGAGACGCTGCACTGCACGTCGTTTGCGTGCCGCAGCTTTTTTTTCAGGATATCCACTGGAGAAAACCCAGACTCGCTGCAAAACAACATCAAACCCAATCACAAGATCATACAGACCCACTGCCATGTCCGGAAAATGGCCGTCATCTGTCAGTGAACACGGTGAATTCTCAAGGAAGCGATTTAATTCATAGCTGAAAAATCCGGCAGCACCGCCCTGAAACGGAGGAAGCTCAGGCACCGTTTCCAGAGGGAAGGCAGCAAGACGCTCATTCAGGTACTCAAACGGATTGCGTGCCGGCGGTGTCTGTATGATTTCAAAGGGTTCAAATGCAATAAAACTATAGCGTCCATAAGGAGAGTCTGCTTGCGCGCTGTCCAGAAACACCAGTCCTTCCAGTTCTGAAAACTGTTCGAACACTTCTTCCGGACAGCGCCAGTTGATTTCCTGCACGATCAATTGAATCGCCTTATTATTTTATTCACGGACCGGGTGTAAAATTGGCAGCATTTTTTTCCTCTTCATACACCTCATCATTGGAGGGCGCCCGGAAAAAAAATGCATTTTTATCGGATACCGTCATATCCTGAGAAAAAGACACCCATTTTTCTGTGGGCTCCAAGGTGAGATCAAGCCCCAGAGGTTTCATTTTTTGAATCTCCCGCATCTGAAGCCGCAGTTGCTCCTCTTCAAGGCCTCTCAGTTCACGCAACTGCCGCTCAATCTCCGCAAACCGTTCCTGTTCATATTCACGAAAGGTATCCTCATCAATCTGTCGCTGCATTGCTTTGAGATCAGCGGCAGCTTTCTGATCAAACTTCCATGCTGCATGGACCGCACCCAGGGCACAAAACAAAACACCGCCAATCAGGGTCGCGACCGCCACAATGACCACGGGAAAGCCGGCAACCAATGCCACCACAAGCCCCATGGTCGCCCCCACCAAACCCGCTCCCATCACAAAACAAGCCGCTGCATTCTTTAACACAGTCAAAAATTTTTTGGTATTCATGGACACTCCCTCCCAACTATTTTGTACAAAAAATGTTTTATCGTTATGTTCATGATGCAGTTCTATTCTCTGCGCTTAACTATTAAGAAAATCTTAGGCAAGCGGCCTGTCGCGCCTTGCAGGGAAACAGGGAGCAAGCGGAAACAGTTTTCATGGTGTACATTATTGGCACCAATGATTATAATTAAATCAAAATAAGCCACAAATTCCCTTTTATGGGTCTTCCGCTCCCGTTACCATAGGTTGCATGACAGGATAAAAAACAATACCTAAGGAACACCTTCTATGATCCAGTTAAGCCTTTCTGCAGCCGCCAAACTGACGGGGGCGCCACTGCCTTCTGAAACCCTTTCTTTTACCGGTATCAGCATCGACACACGCACCCTGACACCCGGCAATCTGTTTGTTGCCATCAAAGGAGAACGCGTTGATGGACATGACCTTTTAATGGAAGCCCAGTCCCGGGGCGCGGTTGCGGCTTTAGTCAATTATCCTGTGAATGCTTCCCTCCCCCAGTTAATCGTCTCTGATACGGTGACAGCCCTTGGGGATTTGGCGGCCTTTTGGCGTCAGTCTTTTTCAGGACCGCTGGTCGCAGTCACCGGCAGCAATGGTAAAACCACTGTCAAAAATATGATTGCCGCCATCTTTCAGGCAGCCCTGCCAGATCAGCCGAATGCTGTCCTTGCAACACCCGGCAATCTGAACAACACCCTGGGCCTCCCTCTCACGCTCGCAACATTGAGCCCGGAACACCATTACGCCGTCCTTGAAATGGGAATGAATCAATTCGGCGAAATCGCCCGTCTGACAGACATCGCTCGTCCCACGGTTGCTGTCATCACCAATGCCGCCTCTTCTCATCTGGCCGGAGTCGGTGATGTCGCAGGGGTCGCCAAAGCCAAAGGCGAGATTTTTTCAGGTCTCACCAAAAAAGGCACCGCCGTCCTCAATGCCGATGACACCCACTTTGCCTACTGGAAAAATCTCGCCCGGCACCACACACAAATGACCTTTGGTCTGGAGCGACCCGCCGATGTCACTGCCATCTACACAGGCCGCCCTGAAGTGGCGTGTCAGACGCCTTTCGGTGTTATTCCCCTGATGCTTCCTCTGGCCGGACGACACAACCTCATGAATGCGCTGGCTGCCATCGCCGCCGCGCTCGGCGCCGGCATCACACCGCTCGCCATCCAAAAAGGCCTTGCCACCGTCCAAACCGCCAAAGGGCGTCTCGAACACCATCAACTTGCCAATGGCGCGCATCTGATTGATGACACTTACAATGCCAACCCCTTCTCACTCAATGCAGCCATTGCCGTTCTGGCCACCCACCCCGGCGAAAAAATCCTGATACTGGGTGATATGAAAGAACTGGGTCCTGAGGAAATTGACCAGCATGCGCTGGCGGGTGAATCCATTGCCAATGCGGGGATCGACCGCCTGATGACCTACGGCACCTTAAGCGCTCACACCAGCCGCGCCTTCGGCACCGCTGCAAAACACTTCACTTCTCAGGCAGAATTGCTTTATGCATTGCGTCCTCTTCTCAGAACCGACACCACTGTCCTGATCAAAGGATCACATTCCATGGAAATGGACAAAATTGTCGCCGAATTACTGACGGAACCCGCACTGCCCTCCCGTTGACACCCAAAGACAACAAAGGAAACAGACAACATGGCTGTTAAAACCCCAATTACAGTGGCACTGGGCGATGGTATTGGACCGGAAATCACCACAGCCACCCTGCGCATTTTGGCAGCGGCTGAGGCCGCCATTGAACCTGAGTTCATTGAGGTCGGCGAAAAAGTCTATCTGACAGGTGTTTCTTCCGGTATTCCGGAAAGCGCATGGCAGTCACTGAAGCGCACCCATATTCTTTTAAAAGGACCCATCACCACGCCACAGGGAGGCGGTTACAAAAGCCTGAATGTCACCTTAAGAAAAACGCTCGGCCTCTTTGCCAATGTCCGGCCCTGTATTTCCTATGCCCCTTATGTCCCCACAAAACATCCCGGCATCAACCTTGTCATTGTCCGCGAAAATGAAGAGGGCACTTATGCAGGCATAGAACACCGTCAGACCGATGAAGTCTATCAGTGCCTGAAACTGGTCACGCGTCCCGGATGCGAGCGCATTGTCCATTACGCCTTTGAATACGCACGAAAATTCAACCGGAAAAAAGTCACCTGCCTCACCAAAGACAACATCATGAAAATGACAGACGGCATTTTTCATGATGTCTTCAACGAAACGGCAAAACTGTATCCGGACATTATTTCAGAGCATTTCATCATCGATATTGGCACAGCGCTTGTTGCAGACCAGCCGGAGCGCTTTGATGTGATTGTCACATCAAATCTCTACGGCGATATTCTCTCGGATGTGGCCGCGCAGATTGCAGGCTCTGTGGGCCTTGCAGGCTCCGCCAATGTCGGCAACCATGTCGCGATGTTTGAGGCCATCCACGGATCAGCCCCTGACATCGCCGCGAAAAATATCGCAAATCCTTCAGGTCTTCTGAACGGTGCCGTCCAGATGCTGGTTCACATCAATCAGCCGGAGACGGCCATGCACATCGAAAATGCATGGCTGCGGACGCTCGAAGACGGCATTCATACGGCAGATGTTTACTCACCACAGTACAGCACCCAAAAAGTCGGCACTTCACAGTTTGCAGATGCCGTGATTGCCCGCCTCGGCAAAGTACCCATGCACTTTAAACCGGCCCAGTACCGTCAGAATGTTTCGGCCAAAATCGAATGCTATGGAGAGGTGCGCAGACCCCGCGCCAAAAAAGAACTGATGGGTGTCGACGTTTACATCGACAATCTGTCACTGTCTGCTGAGGCGCTCGGTGCAAAACTCTCCACCCTGACGGGTAAGGCACCGCTGAAGCTGATCACCAGCCGGGGACTCAAAATCTGGCCGGACTGCCGCATTGATGCACCCTACACGGGACACTGCAGCTGCCGGTTTTTGCTGGAAGATGCCAAAGGGGGCCAGGTTTTTTTGCACGCAGACATCATTGACCTGCTTCAGCAGTTTGATGCGCTGGGGTTTGATGTCATTAAAACTGAAAATCTCTACAATTTTGACGGCAAAGCCGGGTTTACGCCGGCTCAGGGAGAGTAACCAGATCAGGATCCCGTCAGAGACGCACCAGAGCCGTCATGGATTCTTATTCTGCTCCGACCGCGGCTCAGATTTGTTTTTATGCGCAGCATGATCCAGTGATGCAGCATTTCTTGAATTTTGAAACAGACTCTGTTTTGAGGCGGACAAAACCGGTTTGGGCGAAGATGACGCCGCCGCACGGCCCAGACCATTCGCACTCAGGCTCGATGTCACCAGATAATAAATCTGGTCATCCAGTGTGGGCCTGTGAAACACTTTTCTGAAATACCGGAAAAGTCCCAGATCACTTTTTGTTGCAGCCTTCTGAATGGCGCCCAGTTTCTCGTGGTTGTCTTCCTTCCGGGTCGCTTCAATGTTTTCGGGTGTTATTTCCTTCTTCAGACTTTTCAGCCGTGCCGTTGCTGCATCCACCGTCATCAGTGCCTGACTGACAAGCGCATTGTATTTGTCCGTGGCGGATTTTTCGCTGCTGACAGAAATCAGCATCTTAATCAGATAATAAGTGTATTCAGCCGCTGTTGTGTTTTTCTCATCAGGAATCTGAAGCTTCATTTTTTCAAGTTCAGGATGACCCTTCTCGAGCACGGTGGCAGCCCTGACGATGTCCTGAAACACTGCAGTCTGAGCACTCACCCAGGCATGGCGCGTAAAAGATACCTTTCCGTCAGCAAGTGCCTGAGACAGCAGATCATCCAGTGCCTTCGCACGCACTGAAGGCAGCGGGGGAATGATGCCATGCAGATTTTTTTCCATGACAGTCAGATCCCTGCGAACCTGCGCGAGCTCTTCTGCGCTCATGCTTTTGATCCGGTCAAAAGACAGATTCTCCGTGTATTTATCAAGCATATGGACCATGCCGGCATCTCTGAGATAAGCACTGCAGCTGCTGAATTTATCAGACAGGAGCTGATCTGTGTCCCGGTGAAGATGGTGCATTTTTCTGTTTACCACACTCGTTGCAAGTGCAATATTTTGCTGATGACGGGAAAATTCCTCAAACTTCTGATGACAGGCTGCTTTTTCAATTAAAAACTGTTTTCGGTCAAGCAGGCTTGTTTTGTCTTCAATGGCCTGAAGCATGGCATCCAGACTGCCCCTCGATGCAAAGACATCTTTGGTTGCAACCCATGCTTTTGCAAGAACACCTGAATCCCATGCACAGTCAATGCCAAGATCAATGTTCCTGAGCACTTCCTCATGCTGGTCAAGACAGCGCCCGAGCGTCTCCTGGAGACTTTTCTCGGCATTTTTCACAAAGGCTTCATTCTCTTCTCCCCGGTAGGTCCCATCCTCCATCTGACACAGCGTGTTCTGCAGGGTCCCGATGGATTTTTTAATCTCTTTGATTTCCGATTCCAGTCCGTCGAGGTTGGTGCGTTTTCGGATAATCTGATCGATGTCTGAAAGCAGGCCGGATGATTTTGAATATTCAAGATCTGATGCAAAATTCCGGAGCCTGACAAGCTCACTCATCTCCCAGAGCTGCAGCCCGTTCGGCCCGCCTTCTGACAGTTTTTCTGTGAAGTATTCACACTCACTCAGAACATCTGCATGCGCTGTCCGGTCACGCGAGGCATCATATTGAAGTGCAGCACTCATCAGCGTCTCCCAGGGATATTTGGAGGCTGAAGGATTCATCCAGGCATTCCATGAGTCATACCATTTTAGACTGGCGTGGAGTTTTTCTCTGTCTGCGGCACTGAATTTCAGACCATATAACTCCGGCGCCCAGTCCGCTCTTGCTGCAAGCTGCACCAGCTGCGGCTGCAGGGAGAGCAGCACTTTTCCAAACACTTTCATGATCTCGTTGTAACCGATGCCGGCATTGATGTTTGCAGCCAGCACTTCATCATCCACATACAGTTCAGCACCGTTCAGCAGGAATGAAATGCTGCGGAGTGCATCAACCAGATGCTGCACGGGCGGGGCATCCGGGTCAGAACCGCTCTGATAATGTGCCTCCACCTGATCTGCGAACTTCATGATATTCAGCGGATACCCTTCCCGCATGCTGCCGCTGATATGTTTTTTCAGCCCGCCATACAGCCAGTTTTCCGCGGGTTTTTGCCCGGACCCGCCTGCAATCTGCCGCACCTCAGGCACAGCGCCTGCAAGGAGGGCGCTCAAATCAGGAAGCCTGCCGTCTCCTGCTGCGGCGAGCGTCTGCTCACAGATGTCGCCTGCCTTTGCAAACTGCGAGCGGACATTTTCAACCCAGGCCGGCGGCAGCAGCGTGGCTGCATCTTCTGCAAGATTTTTGAGTTCAAACTGAAGCTCTCCAAATGATTTTTTCAGCGCCCAGGGGATTTCCCCTTTCGCAGCTGAATATCCCAGTTTGGCATACCCCACCACCCCGAGACTGCCGTCCAGGGTGTTCTGAAGAAGCTGGAGTGTATTCAGTGAGGATTTCAGGTTTCTGACAAGGATGGGATCTTCAGGATCAATCTTTAACATCTCACCCGGCATCCGCTCATCCTTTAATTTTTGAATCAGCATCCTGTCAATATAACCCTCTGCACTCATCAGCAGAGCATCCTGAATTTCCGTCAGTTTTTCAGAGAGCGCAGGCGACTGTTGTGCGGTCAGTTTCCGGATGATCTCCTCATCCGTCAGATCGGCCGCCAGCATTTCAGACCGGATCAGTTCCTGGTCATCCAGCACGTCCTCAGACACCGCAATCCCGGCAGGCGGCAGAATAACTTCTTCGAATTTTTTTTCAGAACCTGCAAACCGGGTTTCAAAATCACTGCGAAGCGCAGATTCAATCCTGAATTTTTGATCCTCAAGCGCTGCAATTTCACCGACCAGCGGACTGACTTCTTTCTGGCTCCTCTGCCAGTCTTTCAGTATGCCGGTCAAAGGACACACGGGCGCTGCCTGCATGTAATTCAGCCAGGACCGGTTTGTCCAGGCGGCATAGCGTTCTTTCCAGTCATCATAGACGGCCGTGACATTTTTCAGTTCTTCATTGACAGCACTCACAACATCAGCGCTGCCTGTGGTCAGTCCTGCCTGAATACGTGCAATCACCCTCAGCTGATGTTCCCCAGGCTCTCTTGAAGGATCTGCAAGATCCAGCAGAATTTTGGCGACTTTTTGCTGCTGATAGACATCTTCTGAACTCTCAGCCAGTTTCAGCGCCTGGTTTTTTTCCCCGATCTGACGGTTCAGCTGATAAAGGGCAGTTCTCTCAGAGAAATAATGATCTTCCGGTGACAGACTGGCAGCGGCATCACCGAGTGCCTTTTTCACACGCTCTTCCATCCGAAGGACCGTGCTTTTTGCAATTTGCACTTCATTGTCTGCACTCATCTGCAAGGCTGCAAGGCCCGCACTGACTGCAGCGCTCATCAGGGGATTGAGGCCTGCTGTCAGCACCGGAAACTGCTGAAGTTCACCGACAATCATTCCGTCATGATATGAAAAATTCCCCCCGCGCAGCGACATGCCGGCGGCCTGAATATCAGCCTGCAGTTCGCGCTGCAGTCTGTACAGATTTCGGATATTATCCAGTGCATTTTGTATGTCATCATCTGTGCTTTCGAGGTCCCTGCTGAGACGCATCCAGGTCTGTTCTGCTTTGCTGATGTCAGCCTGAAGCTGCGCTGAACCTGTTCTTGCTGCAATCACAGCATCCAGTTTGCCGATGAAATACAGGGCATCTGACCCTCCCACCGTCATGGCGGAGGATTTCAAACGAATCAGCTCATGCAGGGTTGTGTCTGTATTCACATTCGCAGCGAGAAGATGGGCGTGCGCATTTTCCATTGTCTCCAGGCGTTTCACTGCATGGATATATTCACTCTTTCTGCCTTCAAACACCGGAATCTCTGTAATAACCGGGTTCACTTCCATTTTTTCACAGACGGCACGGTATTTTTGAATGACTGTCTTAAGCTGTTCTGAAAGCGCCGCCTCACGCAGACCGAGGCGTCCCTCCATGACATCCAGCACAGCGGCTGTTTTGCCGATCACAGGTCCCATTTCAACCAGCATCTGTCGCATGGTGTCATCCAGCTTTGCAGCACTCATCCCCGGGGCATCCATTTCCTCCAGGATTTTCACCAGATGTCCGACATGTTCAATACAGGAATACAGTTTCCGGATGCCGGACACTTTGGGTTTGTCTTTAAGCATCCCCTCTTTGTTCCAGTTGTCCCAGTTCCAGAGAAAATCCACAAAATCATCCACAATGCCGTTGATGTGCGATGCAGCACCGGCAGCCTGCCCGAGTGCAATGCTCTTTTCCGATGCGGGATCTGCCATGCGGCTTTCTGCAAGCAGCGCTTCAATTCTGTTTTGGATCACAGTCAGTCCATTGGGTTCTGCTGAAACAAATACAGGCTTTGCAGCAGCAGGCACTGACATTTCAGGCACAGCTTCACCCAGAATTTCTTTCTGATCATTTTCAGGGATGCCCTGCCAGATATATTTCAGCATGTCCATCACCGGCATCAAATGAGCGCTGAGAGCGGCCGTCAGCCCCTCCATTTCCCCGGCAAGTCCTTCCTCCTTTGATACCACAAGACCGAGTGCATCCGTGAGTTCACTGGCGTTGTGACACAAGAGCGTATAATTCCTGCCGAAAGTCATGAGAGCATTGCGGTTGACAAGCAACACCCAGGCCTTCATCAGCAGTCCTTTGTTTTCAAGCATGGGATCCACCACATTTCTGAGCAGCCCTTCCATGTCCACCAGAAGATTCATTGTGGATTTAATGTTTCGCACCACAGGTGCATCAGCCGGGTCGGACTGATACATCCCACCGTCAAGCTGCGAATTTAAAAGTGCTGTCCGGGCAGCTTCATCAAGAAATGCCGCTGTTTTTAATTTTTCTGCGAGCGACATTCTCGCCTGATGCAGACGCGTTGCAGCCGTTGCATAATTTTGTCGTTCATTCCGGCTTTCCATCACGCTCCCCCCCCCCCTCATTCTCTGCGAATGATTTTGTGTCCTTATAAACGCACGGTTACACTCCATCCTGAGTATAGTTCGCGGTTTAATTTCTGCAGATTTTGAGGGTAACTTTATGTTTTAAAGGAGGATTATCCAGGATGAAAAAAGCGCAAAAGAGGAATGCAGACGAAAGAGGCAGATAAAAAAACCAGAAAAATCAGACCAAAATAATCATCCGGCGGAGGCGCGTTTCAGCCGGTCACGAACGGCACGCCATTCATCATTCTGAGGCACGTCTTCAATCCAGATCGCGTGTAAATTTTTTTGATCGAGTTCGCGGAGCGTCTGATAAAGCACATGGGCATACGCTGCCGCATCAGCTGGCATCCCTTTGAAAACAATGCCGGGACGGTGCGGATTATTTTTGTGGTCAGTTGTCATCAAGGCTAGGGGAAAATCATTTTCAGTGCAGGTCTTTAATGCCTCCGCAAGCATTGCCTGTGACATCAATTTTGCAGGCGTTGCCGGTGCATAATGCACTTCATGTGAACCAGATACCCGCGTTTCAGCTTTTTCGCGGAAAAGAATCTCTGTATGCAGCACAGACCGGATGTCTTCTGCAGAAATAAATCCAGGTCTCAGAATCTGCGGCACCCCGCCACTGCAGTCTACAATGGTGGATTCAATGCCAAGGGAACAGGGACCCCCATCCAAAATGAGATCCACTGCCTCTCCAAGCTCTTCATAAACAGCCTTTGCATCCGTCGGGCTGATTCTGCCAAATCGATTGGCGGAAGGGGCGGCGACAGCGCTGCCAAATTGTTTTAAAACACGCTGCGCCAGTGCATGATCCGGCACCCGGATGCCCACAGTGTCCTGACCGCCTGTCACAGCATACGGCACCCGGGCACTCTTTTTTAAAATCAGAGTTAAAGGACCCGGCCAGAAAGCCTTTGCAAGCATCCATGCAGCGGGAGAAATGTCGCAGGCCCAGTCGGTAAGATCAGCTCCTTCCGCCAGATGCAAAATCACAGGATGATCTGCAGGACGTCCCTTGGCTGCAAAAATCTTACCAAGCCCTTCGGGATGACAGGCATCAGCTGCAAGGCCATAGACCGTTTCTGTCGGCAGGCCTAAAAGCCCCCCGGCCCGCAATATCGCCACCGCCTGTTCTATCTGCTCATTTTGCCCCGCCATGACCCCCACCCACACCGTTTCAGTTCAAAAGGGCGCCCATCTTATGTAATATGGCAGCAATGAACAATGCCGATACCACAGAAGCCTCTCCCATTGCCCTCCTGAAAGGCGAGGCCTATGCCAAATTGCCCAAAGATCTCTACATCCCACCGGATGCGATGGAGGTCTTTCTGGAAGCCTTTGAGGGCCCGCTTGATCTCTTGCTTTATCTGATCCGCAAGCAAAATCTGGATATTTTGGACATTCCCATTGCTGAAGTCACCCGGCAATACATGGAATACGTGGACCTCATGAAGGGCCTTTCACTCGAACTGGCTGCCGAATACCTTGTCATGGCTGCCATCCTCGCTGAAATCAAATCCCGCATGCTGCTGCCGCGCCCCAAAACCGCAGACCAGGAAGAAGCCGATCCCCGGGGTGAGCTGATCCGCCGTCTGCAGGAATACGAACGCATCAAACAGGCCTCTGAAAAACTGGATCAGCTGCCCCGTCAGGGAAGGGATCATTTTGTCGCAGCCGGTCAGGCGGTTGGCCTCAGTCAAACCAAACCCCTGCCTGTTGTAACGCTTCCGGATCTGGTCATGGCTTTTGCCGATGTGATTAAACGGGCCGATCTCCAAACCGCTTTGGCCATTCAGCGGGAACCGCTTTCTGTTCACGACCGTTGTCTGCGCATTCTGGATGCCTTACAAAAGGCTGATTATATTGAATTTTCAAGTCTTTTCAGTCAGGCCGAAGGACGTCCTGGTGCTGTGGTCAGTTTTCTGGCAACCCTCGAACTGCTTAAAGATCATGTGCTGGATTGTGTGCAGGCAGAACCCTTTGCGCCTATCCACTTAAAAGCCATGGCATCCAACGCCCCCGCCTGCTACCATGACCACTCTGAAACTCTGCAAACCACCTGACTATGAACGCATCATCAGAATCCTTACAACGCATTCTTGAAGCGGCCCTGCTGGTGGCCGGCCGTCCTCTGACGCCTGCGCAGATGCAAAAACTCTTTTCCGCAGACGATATGCCTGAAATTGCCGCTATTCGGGCTGCCCTGCAGGCCATTGCCGAGCGGTTCAAAGACAGTGGCATTCAACTCGCAGAAGTCGCCAGTGGCTGGCAGCTGCAATCCCCCCCGGAACTTGCCGATTACATCGGACGACTCTGGGAAGAACGCGCCCCACGCTACTCCCGCGCCCTGCTCGAAACCTTGGCTTTAATTGCCTGGCGCCAGCCCATCACCCGCGCCGAAATTGAAGAAGTCCGCGGTGTCACAGTCAGCTCACACATTACCCGCACCCTGCTGGAACGCGAATGGATTCGAATCATCGGTCACCGTGACATTCCAGGCAAACCGGCGCTCTATGGCACCACCCGGTCCTTTCTTGATCACTTCAATCTCAAGAGCCTAAATGACTTACCCCCACTGGCCGATTTGCAGGATCCTGTCCAACAAGCTGAACGTCTGCAGGCTCAACTGGAACTGACGCCAGAAGAACCTGTGACCGAAGACTGCGCAGAAGAATAAACAAAACCCATGAGTGAAAAAATCCAAAAAATCTTGGCCGGTTTAGGCTATGGCTCACGCCGTGAAATCGAACAATGGCTGCGTGACGGCCGAATTTCCATCAATGGCAAAGTGGCCGTACTGGGTGAACGCATCACACCTGATGTTCAGATCCGAATCGACGGCAAAGAAATCCGCCTCAATGCCAAAAGACCTGCCAAAACACGTGTTCTGCTGTATCACAAACCGGAAGGCGAGATCTGTTCCCGCCATGATCCGGAGGAACGTCCCTCGGTATTTGACCACCTGCCTTTGCTCCGAAACGGGCGCTGGGTGAGTGTCGGACGCCTCGATTTCAATACCTCCGGTATTTTGCTGTTTACCAATGACGGCAACCTCGCCAATCAACTGATGCACCCTTCCACGCATATCGAGCGGGAATATGCTGTCCGCGTCAAAGGTCAGGTCAGCAAAGACATGCTCACCGCCCTTAAAAATGGCGTGACGCTGGAAGATGGTCCTGCACACTTCAAAGCACTGAGTGATCAGGGGGGAGAAGGCAGTAATCACTGGTACCATGTCACCGTCGAACAGGGCCGCAACCGAATCGTGCGCCGTCTGTTTGAATCCCAGGACATTTTTGTTTCCCGCCTGATCCGCATTCGCTTCGGCACCCTGACATTGCCCCGTCTGTTGCGACGTGGGAAATGGATGGAACTGACACTGGATCAGGTGACATCCCTTCTTACCCATCAGGAATCCACACCCTTGAAACCGCATGCAACACCACACAAAAAAGCCGCCCGACCTTTCAAAGGGAATACCGCGGCTGGATCCCGCGGACAAGCCGCGGGACGAGGCGTGAGGGAGCGGGATGGACGGGCACCTGCAAGACGGGGACGGGATGCAAAAGATGCAAGACCCGGCAGCCAACCTTTTACGGGCAAACCCAGCCATCCTGCAAGACCTGAACGTGATGGTAAACCAGCATTCAAAAAACCCTTCCGCGCCAAAAGAGAAGATTCAGCCCCATCCAAACGCAGTGACAGATCTTCTCATGCTCATCGTCCTGAGACTCGTCACACTCATCATCCTGAGACTCGTCACACTCATCGTCCTGAGACTCGTCACACTCATCGTCCCGCGGCTCGTCCGCGGGATCCAGAAAACACCCAGCGTGAGCTTGGATCCCGCGGACAAGCCGCGGGACGAAGAGAGGGCGGACGTCCGCAGAATCCAGAAAACACACAGCGTGGGTTTGGATCCCGCGGACAAGCCGCGGGACGAAGAGGGAGCGGGCGTCCGCGGGATCCAGAAAACACCCAGCGTGAGTTTGGATCCCGCGGACAAGCCGCGGGACGAAGAGAGGGCGGGCGTCCGCGGGATCCAGGAAACACGCAGCGCGGGTCAGTTAAACGCTTTTCAAACGATGTCAGTCCCAAAAATAAAATTACCCGCTGGGAAAAATATCCAACTGAAACAAAAGCCCGCTCAGGATCCCCCCGTCCAAAACCTTCGCGTCCAGGTGGCAATGCCATGCAAAGCAGACCATCCACACGACCCGGAACAGAACGTCGACCCGTCACAAAAGCACCGAAAAAAAATTATTCTGTTTTAAAACTGCGTGAGCCACGAAAAGGTCCTGCCAGATAAAAAGCCCCCCGCTCCCTGTTGATTAACAACAAAATATCATCCAGTATGATATTTTTAAAAATAAGTATATACTTAATAATATATACTTATTTCAGGGGGCTGAATCCATGAAAACAGCTAAATTATTCAAAAATGGACAAAGTCAGGCCGTCCGTCTGCCGCGGGAATTTCGGTTCGAAGGCGATGCGGTTTACATCAAAAAATCAGGCAGATCAATCATCATGCTTCCCATCAAAAACCCATGGGAATCTTTGTTCGAAAGTCTCGGTCAATTTTCTGATGATTTTATGCCGGAAAGAAACCAGCCACAGGAACAGAAAAGGGAACTTTTTAAATGAGCTATATGCTCGACACCAATATCTGCATTTATATTATCAGACAGTGCCCGGACAATGTCTTAAAAAAGTTCCGCCGGTTAAAACCAGGCGATATCTGCCTTTCCTCTGTCACACTCTCTGAACTGCAGTATGGCGCTGAAAAAAGTCAGCATATTCAGCAGAATAAATCTGCACTCAAATCTTTTCTGTTGCCGCTTGAAATTCTGCCCTATGATTTCGAGGCGGCAGTCTGCTATGGACATATCCGGGCTGCCCTCGAAAAAAAAGGAACGCCAATCGGCCCTCTTGATACCATGATAGCTGCACATGCAAAAAGCCTGGGATTGACTCTGGTCACCAACAATAAAAAAGAATTTGAACGCGTTCCCGGATTAAAAACGGAAAACTGGACAAAATCCTAAATAAATCACTCCTCTGCATCCCCTCTGACCCTTCAAAAAACCTCTGCAATAAATCTTCTATACTTATTTCAGAGATCCTCAAAAAAGGTCAGGCACCCATGAACAACAGCCAACCGGCCCTTTTATCCCTCCCGCCGGACGGGAAGATGCGCCGAATTTCAAAAAAGGAAAGCTGACATGACAGCGTTAGTTTCAGATTTTTTTCGAATTATCCGAAATAACAGACGCAATAACAGGTTCAGATTCCTTCTCATCACCGGGCGCCTGAAACAGGTGTAATTTCTCTGCCAATTTTAATTTGGGCACCTCTCCTGAAATCTCATTCCACTCTTTTTTGGCCTCAGCCATTATCTTTGAACGATTATATTTTCTTCCCAGTCTGGTGTTTTCATTGACCCATTTCAGCATGACTCCCGGCCCCTCAAATA
>Ga0206941_10053_pt1 | contig 33239 bp, 16 predicted proteins | sample Alteio_BWOrgHeat_9_FD_153251 | JGI IMG/M metagenome (GOLD analysis project Ga0206941, IMG submission 153251) | Enriched cells from forest soil in Barre Woods Harvard Forest LTER site, Petersham, Massachusetts, United States -... | ecosystem: Environmental > Terrestrial > Soil > Temperate forest >...
TGAAGGATGACCTCAACGTCCACCGTAGGTTTGAAGACAATGAACGATCACAGTGAAGATAATGCGGCACGTAGCCAATTTTTCTCAGGGTGGGTCGCCAACTCATGTCTTCACATTTGCTTCAGAGGCGATGGCGTAACAATCTCATTCTTGTGGCAATCGCTGCGAACCTCATGCCTACGGGAAACATCGCTGCTGGTCAACAGCCGTCGACTCCGCCGCTCTACGGAGGCAACGCCGCTACAACGACTAGCTCTCAAGAGGCGGAGGCTCTGCAACCGCTGGTGTTTTCAAGCCCGTACTTGACTCTGAAAAACGTCCCATCACTGCCGGCGGTTTCGTAAAAACGGGGCCGATCGTTTTTCAGGACATTTCACCGAAGGCTGGTTTAACCACATGGCAGCACAAGATGGGCACACCGCAAAAGAACTTCATTCTTGAAACAACCGGCTCGGGTGTCGCATTGCTTGACTACGACCACGATGGCTGGCTCGATATCTATCTGGTGAATGGCTCGACCTATGAGGCGATGAGTGGTCAAGCCGACGCGCCGCATGCGGCTCTCTTCCACAATAACCACGATGGAACCTTTACAGACGTTGCTGACAAAGCAGGTGTGACAAATGATCGATGGGGTTATGGCGTGGCAGTGGGCGACTACGACAATGATGGCTGGCCCGATCTCTATGTAACCAACTTCGGGAAGAATCGCCTCTATCACAACAATCACGACGGAACCTTCACGGATGTTGCGGAGAAAGCCGGAGTAACTCTTGGCAATTGGTCAACAGGGGCTAGTTTCGGCGATTACGACGGAGACGGCAGGCTAGATCTCTTTGTTCCGGGATACGTTCACTACGATATTGCGCATCCTCCTGTACCAGGCTCTGAGACTGTGGGGTATGGGTTCTGCCAGTATCGCGGAGAAAACGTAATGTGCGGCCCGCGCGGGCTCGAGGGCGAGCCAGATCACTTGTTCCACAATAATGGCGACGGCACCTTCACCGATGTCAGCGAAAAGGCTGGTGTGAGCGATAAGGATCGCCGGTATGGGTTCTCTTCCACATTTGTGGATGTCAACAATGACGGCAAAGTCGATTTGGTTGTAGCCGATGATTCGACCCCCAATTATTTGTATATCAACAAGGGCGACGGTACCTTTGAGGACGCGAGCTACTACTCAGGCTTTGCGCTGAATCAGGACGCGCGTGAAACAGCGTCCATGGGGCTGGGTGTTGGAGATTATCTGAACAACGGCAGGGTTGATCTCTACACGACAACCTTTTCCGACGATTACAAGACTCTATTCCGCAACGAAGGCGACGGCAATTTCTCAGAAATTACTCCGCAGCTAGGAATAGCTGAAGTTACATATCCCTTTCTCAGTTGGGGAACTGAATTCATTGATTACGACAATGACGGATGGAAGGACATCATGTCCGTTAGTGGCCACGTTTATCCGCAGGTTGATCACTTTAATTGGGGCACTTCGTTTGCCGAACGCCCCATGCTTTTCCACAATCTCAATCGCGGGAAGAAATTCGAAGTGATTCCTCCCGTAGAGGGCACGGGTCTGGCTGACGTTATTCCCGGCCGCGGTGCAGCCTTTGGCGACTTGTTCAATGACGGCAAGATCGATGTCGTCGTCAACTGCATCGACCATACTCCCGTACTTCTTCGCAATGTAAATGCTGATAAGAATCACTGGATAGGTTTGGTCCTTGTCGGTGGACCAAAAAGTCCTCGAGACGCAATTGGAACGACGGTTTATTTGTCGGCAGGCGGCATTCGCCAGCGAGGCGACGTCATGAGCGGCGGTAGCTATGAGTCTTCAAATGACCAGCGCCTCCACTTCGGATTGGGGCAGGCCACTGCAGTTGATGGAGCGGAGATCCATTGGTCAGATGGCACTGAGGAGCAGATTTCTCTGCCAGCTGTCGACCGCTTCTTCATGATCGAGGAGGGGAAGGGTCTTGTGCCAAGCGTCTATGACGACATTGCAAAAAAAGGCACTTCAACAGCGATCGTGAACCACGCTTCGAAGCAGTAATGAGCATGGATCAGGCAAGAAGAGGATGCTCATGAGAAAAAGAGCACGCATTTTCGCAATAGTCGGACTGGTATTCCTGGCGGCCCGGAGTACATCGTTACCGGCTGCTGGTGGACAGGATCAGGATACTGCGCGTAAAGCATATTCCGATAAAATCAGTACCACATATAACTTTCGCTTCGGCAAGGACAAGCCATTTATTCCCGGTAGTGCGAAGATCGAAGGTGATGAATTTGTGCAGCCCGGAGCTTTTCCAAAAGCGGAATATTGCGCTCATTGTCATCAGGAGGCATACCACCAATGGCGACAGGCGCTGCACTCAAATTCATTTCGTACACCGTTCTACCGCACTAGCGTGAACATTCTGATCCGCACCAAGGGGATCGAGTTTTCCCGCCATTGTGATAGCTGCCACAATCCGATCGCCGTGTTGTCCGGTGGCCTGACACAGGACTCGCACGTTGATCGCAAGTTCGATTCAGACGGATTGACCTGCATGACCTGCCATTCCATCCAGAGCCTGCAATCCACGAATGGCAACGGCGGATTCGTTATGGGTATCCCGGCAGTGATGGTCGATGAAAAAGGAGATCGCATCCCTGGCGAAGTTTCCTATGATGAAATTCTCAGGTATCCGAAACGCCACTCCAAAGCCGTCATGCATGACTTTCTTCGTACACCGGAGTTCTGCGCGGCATGCCACAAAGCAAACCTGCCAGATACGTTGAACGACTATAAGTTCGTCCGCGCTTTTACGACCTACGATGAATGGCAAAATTCCAAGTTCTCTCAGCGGAACCCGTTGACCTTCTACTCCGGACCCTTCACTACTTGCCAGGGGTGTCACATGCCGCGCGCGACAAACACGCTTCCCGACTATGGAGCGAAAAACGGAACCTTCGCTTCTCATCGTTGGTTGGCCGGGAATACGGCGGTTCCGTTCTACTACGGATTTGACGAACAGCTGGAGAAGACGATTCAATTCCTGCGCGCCGGCAATTATATGAACGTCGACATCTTCGCAATCAGAAAGTCAGGAGATGACAAGCTGATCGCACCGCTTGGTTCGGTTCCTTTCCAATTGAAAGCGAATGACGCGATCGAAGCGTTCGTTGTCTTCCAGAACAAGAACATCGGGCATTCATTCATTCCCGAAGTTCGCGATCTTTATGAGGCATACGCCGAGTTCATCGTAAAAGATTCAGCAGGCAAAGAGATTTATCACAGCGGCTTCATCAAGCCGGATGGAATGCTTGACGAGCGCGCTCACAGCTTTACTAATCGGCCCGTCACCGAGAGGGGAGACTTCGTCGATAACCACAAAGTCTGGACTATCCGCTCTGTCGCTTTTGACAATACCGTCCAGGCCGGCAGATCAACACTGGTTCGCTATGAGTTCCGAATTCCTGCCAATGCGGTGGGGCCGATCACAATCACGGCGAAAATCAACTATCGGCACTTGCGTCAAAGCTATCTCAACAACATTTTCGGGAAAGACCATCCACGTTACCCCCTCGTCGAGATCGCCTCTCGTACCCGCGTCCTGAATCTTGGCGAGAACCAGGTCGGTCCACCCGATCCGAGTGACAATCCCGACTGGATGCGCTGGAATAATCTCGGCATCTCCTATCTCGACGAGTTGCAATATTCTGCTGCAATCGAGGCCTTCGCTGAAGTCGTTAAACTCAGGCCCGATTACCCTGATGGTTACACCAATATTGGCCTGACCAATATTCAATGGGAGAAGTACACTTCGGCGAAGGGTGCTCTTGACAAGGCATTATCTCTAAGCCCTGACAACGCGCGCGCGCTTTACTACTCGGCGCTTATAGAGCGGCGCACCGGTCACACTGAAGCAGAGATAGCCGATCTCAAGAAAGTAGTGGAGCAGTATCCGCAGTCGCGAGATGCTCGCCGCGAGTTGGGAATCACCTATTACCAGCAGCATAACTATGACGCAGCTATGGAACAGTTTCAGTTGCTGCAGCAGATTGATCCCGACGATCTGGCAGCCCACTACAATCTGTCGATCATCTACCGCCGCATGGGATTAAAGGACATGGCCGCTGTGCAACAGGCCATGTTCGTGACAAAGAAGTTCGATCCAATCTCCCCTACGTACTCACTCAATTTTCTGCGCCAGCACACAGAAATCTCGGCTGAGAGCATTCCATGGCACATGCACTCTGACAACCCCCGCGACGAAAAGATGACCGCTCCAATGACTCCTCAGTCAGGCGCAGCTTACACCAGCAGCGGGACATACCGATGAGTTATCCCAGGTTGTTTTTTTTACTATTCGTAGCCTTGCAGCCCGCAATCTGCCATGCGAATAATCTGTGTCCATGGATCACTAAGGCAACTGCCTTTGGAGCTCTTGGAACGAATGAAGATTCTTCGTCGGCGAATGTCTCTGAGCGAGGTCCCACAGTTTGCATTTTCAGCTACCAAGCCGGGAGCGTAATCCATGAGCTTCGAATTACTGTTGAACAAGATAAGGATCCTGAGCATGCATTCAACAAGCGCAAGGCTCAATGCGGTCAACGAGGAACTCCATTGCGAGCGATTGGAAACGAAGCGGTAATGTGCTCCGCCGATAAGAAAATCCAAGTTGAGCAAGTATTTGGCCGGGTCCGCGACAATGTATTCTCAATATCCATCAGCACCACCGCTAAGAATGATCCAACCATGCCCAGAGACACTCTCATAGAAAAGGCGGAACTCGTCGCCGAGCAAATATCCGGCAACCTCTTCTGATCAAACTCGCGTCATGACTTGGTGGCATTTCAACTCATCCGAGTCCATTGAGAAATTCTAGAACCATCTTTTGACAGGGACCAACATCCGAAAGGATTGCACCGTTTGACGATATATGTATATGTCGCAGATGCGATCGGAGCTGCGCGCCAAACGAAACCTTTTGTTCGCGAATACGCAACGAAAGGTTTCGTTTTGTAAATGACATGGTCGAAAGATCGCGAATATCTGCCGCTAGATCCAGGATAGAGATCACGTGCCCGGTTGGTGCCAGCCTCTCCGCGATCTTCGGTGCCGTGGCGATACTGCTAGCCGTTATCGGGCTATATGGCGTAATGGCTACGCGGTCTTGCGTCGGATGCGCGAAATCGGCATCGGCATTGTGCTGGGGGCGTTGCGGAGCAATGTCATCGCGATGGTGATGCGCGAAGTTTTCCTTCTCATCGGATTTGGCCTGGCAGCTGGGGTCGCGCTGGCCCTCGCCAATCTGATTCGCAGCCAACTCTATGGATTGAACACGCACGACACATTGACGTGCATGGGGACTGCAGTCGTTCTGGCCTCGGCGGCGGGATTGCCGGTTTCATCCCCGCGTTGCGAGCCAGCGGCGTGGACCCGACTACCGCGACTAGACGTCCGCCGTTTCACGGCAGAGGTCGCGTGGGGCGCTTCCTACTATCGGATCTCCAGAGAGACGAAATCATTATCGATCGAAGCAGTTCTAGAGAGTGCGATTTGGTGCCACGACATCCAGCAAAATTGTGGGGTACAAACAGGGGTACTTGCACGGTCACTGCTTATAAGCATCTGTTAAATCAGCATATATGGCTGCCTGGGGGGCAGCCAATCGAATCCTTATAAATACCCTCCGACCGCCGGAACGGTCCGACCTTGGTTTCGCCAGCATCAGAAAGCTCGCCGCCGTGAGCGCGTGGGCATAACAGCGGGCAATCATATTCGGATGTCAAAGTTCATTTAATTTCATCGCCGCCATGCTGTGTCTGCTGTTCCCTCATGTGCGTGAGGCGCTGCAGGTCCTGTTCTGACCGGTCACGGGGATCTTCCGGTCCAGCTGGTGGGACGTGAACTTCAATGAGTTCCAGGAACACATGCAGATACTGTCGGATTTTGCCGACCCGAGAGGTGGAGTTTTTCCGACTCCAGCAATACCTCTCGGAGCTTTTCACACAAGTAAGCCGGGCCTTCCAGCTTGTTCAGAAACAAACGGGCTGACAAGCCCTCCGGCTTTTCATTTACACCCGAAATAACCACCACGGGAGTTTCAGGACAGCGCACCTTCGCTTCATTCGCCAATTCGTCGCCAGTCTTCCCCGGCATCAGGAGATCGGTCAGTATCAGGTCGACAGAACGCGCGGCCAATATTTCCAGAGCCTGGTCTACTGAGTTTGCTGGAATGACCTCGTAGCCGGCTTTTTCCAGCACGCGTTGTCTCACGAGAAGCGCAATCTGTTCATCATCCACACAGAGGATGACAAGTTTGCGTTCGTCCGGGATTGCTTCCATGATTTCACCTGGATGCACTGTAGGCTATATGTGCGTTCAATCGCTCTGCAGAAACCTGTCCGGGAATGAGCACTCGAAAACAAGTGGTTGGCCCATTGGGGTGATGGAAGGTGCGGAACTGAATGGAGCCATCGTATTTTTGTATGATGCCTTTGCTGATCCACAGGCCCAGCCCGGTGCCCTTGGTGGACTTTGTAGTGAAAAAGGGCTCGAAGAGCTGCTTCGCATGCTCCGGCTTCACGCCATACCCCGTATCGCACACGCTGACGGTGACTCCTTTGTTTCCAGTTCTCGAGTCAACATGCTCACGCGCGCTGACTCGCAGCCTTCCGCCTTTCGGCATGGCTTGGATGGCATTCCCAATCAGATTCATGAATACCTGTCTCAATTCACCGGGAAATCCTTGAACAGTCGCTTCAGTGCGGTAGCGTTTTTCGAGGGACACTCCCTGCAATTGGATATTCCGAAACTGTAATTCGATGACGTTGTCGAGTGCTTCTGAAACAGAGACAGCTACCGGCTGTTGCGCCTCGCGGTAGAAGCTGAGCGTGTGCTTGACAATATGGGCCACACGCAGCAGCTCTTGCTCAGCCATCTGCGAATATTCCTGCGCTTCAGCGTCAAGCGATATATGGCCGCGAAGAAGATGAAAGATGTTGAGAATTGCTTCTAAGGGGTTGTTAATTTCATGCGCGATAATCCCCGCTACGCGTCCCATGGCGGCCAACTTCTCGGCATTTCTCAGGCCTTGCTCGGCGCGCAACGTAGCAGTCATATCGCGACTGATTTCGAGAATCGCGAGCGGCGATCCAGCCTTATCGGTTTTAAGAGCTTTCCGGCAAGCGACGGTTATTTCCTGTCCGTCGCGTGTTCGTTGCATCAGGTTGCCTTCCCATCGTCCGGTCTCGCGGAGTGACAACTCGATCTTGCCGAAAGGGACCGGAAATTTTGTCGCCAGGACCTCATGGATATTCCTGCCCACTATCTCTTCGCGCTTCCAGCCGTAGAGGGCTTCCGCACCGGAATTCCAGAACCGGAGGCGGCCGTCCATATCGCGGACCATGATCGCTTCGGATGCAAGATCGAGGAGGTCCGCGCGTTCTCTTAATTCTTCTGTTCGATCTGCGACACGCTGTTCCAGTTCCCGGTTGAGATGCTCCAGTTCCAGCCGCTTCCGATGCAATTCAGCAAAAACGCTGACCTTGGCTCGCAAAACCTCGGGCACAACGGGGACAGAAATATAGTCGACTGCGCCTCTCTCATAGCCCTTGATCCGATCGACATCAGAAAGATGGATCGCAGAGATGAAAAGAATCGCTGTTTTCTGAAACCGCGGATGCTGGCGCATCATGTCGGCTAGCTGAAAGCCGTCAATTCCCGGCATGCTGACATCCGTGAGAACGACCGCGATATTGTTCTTCAGCAGGTGTTCGAGCGCCTCCGTTCCGGAAGCTGCTTTAATGAGGTTCTCGCCAAGTTCCCCTAAAATAGCCTCATAGCTCAGCAGCTTAGCCGGCTGGTCGTCCACGAGAAGAATATTGACTTTTTGATCGGTACCCATCGGCTCGCCGCGCTGTTTCTGCTTCTCGATTGGGTTCTGGCCATTTGTTGACATAAGAGTGTCCTTGGCTACCTGTGAAGCCACATGCGCAAAGCCGCCAGTAACTGTTCTGTATTTACCGGTTTTGCCAGATATTCTGAAGCACCCGCTTCCAGACACTTCTCACGATCGCCTTTCATGGCTTTCGCCGTCAACGCGATGATGGGAAGTCTGCGGAATGCCGCATTCTGCCGTATGACCTGCATGGTCTCATATCCATCCATCTCCGGCATCATGATGTCCATGAGAACGATGGCCAGGTCACGGGTGGACTCCAGAGTGGCAATAGCTTCGCGCCCGGTGCTCGCGGTAAGAACGCTCATGCCTCTTCTTTCTAGGACACTACTTAGAGCGAAGATGTTTCGCACGTCATCATCAACGACGAGCACCTTCTTGCCGATAAGCGCGTCGTCAGACCGGTGCAAGCGGTCGAGCATTTTCTGTTTATGGGGTGGTAAGTCGGCGACTACGCGATGGAGGAACAATGCCGTCTCATCCAGAAGCCGTTCGGGAGACTCGACATCTTTCAAGACCACACTTCGGGCGAGTGTACGAAGCCGGGAATCTTCATCGGGTGTCAGGTCTTTCCCCGTGAACACGACTACGGGCAAATCGCTCAACGATGGCGTGTCGCGCAACTGCTCAAGGACCTCGAAGCCAGTCATATCTGGCAAGCGCATATCAAGAACCACACAATCAAACTGCTGCTGGTTGGCGACTACTAGAGCCCCCGCTCCGGTTGAAACAACGGACACATCAATATCATCGTACCCGAGCAGTTCTTCAATGCTCATCTGTTCGGCAGGATTGTCTTCAACAACCAGCAGCCGCTTGCGCCGCGCTGAAGAAAATTCCTTGATCTTCATCAAGGTCGCTTCCAGACCTTCCGTGGTTGTTGGCTTGGTCACAAAGGAGAATGCTCCGCGCGACAAACCATGATGGCGATCTTCGTCCATTGTCAACATCTGTACCGGAATGTGTCGCATGGCGGGATCCTGCTTCAGATGATTCAGCACGGTCCAACCAAGCATATCCGGCAGAAATACGTCGAGTGAGACAGCGCTTGGACGAAATTCCCTCGCCAGCGACAGGGCCTCCGCGCCGCGAGATGCGACGAGCACCTTAAAACCTTTGTCGCGGGCGAGATCGCAGAGGATATGCGCATAGTGAGAATCGTCCTCAACGATCAGTAACGTTGCGTCTCCAGGTTCCAGAATCGCGCGGTCATCATCGATCACTTCTGCGGCGTGCTCCGAGACAGCGGTGCTCGCCAGTTGAAGAACGAATGGCGCGCGCGACTTTTCGGTTAACGCCTCTTCGATGAGGCTGGAACCCGCCGGGCCAACATAGGTCTGCGGCAGATAGAGAGTGAATGTGCTTCCTTTTCCTAGAGTGCTGCGCAGTTGAATTTCACCGCCGAGCAGGCTCGCGAGTTCGCGGCTGATCGCGAGTCCGAGACCCGTGCCGCCGTACTTGCGGCTCGTGCCTGCATCTGCTTGCTGAAAGGCCTCAAAGATAATTTTCTGTTTTTCCGGCAGGATGCCTATTCCGGTGTCGGCGACTTCAAACGCGATCACTGAACCGGCATTGCTTAAGACCGGATGATTGTTACTCCACCCACTGTCGAGATTGAAGACTGACAGACGCACCCCGCCTTGTTCCGTAAATTTGAATGCGTTCGATAGCAGGTTCTTCAGCACCTGTTGCAAACGCTTCGAATCCGTGACCAAGCTGCGGCTGAGATGCTTATCCGAATGCAGGTCAAAGGAGAGCTTTCTGTTTTCTGCTTCGTGCCTAAAGGGACGCGCTACCATTTCAAGTAGGCTGGTAAAGAACACTTCCTCTGCCTCAACAGAAACCGTGCCGGACTCGATCTTCGAAAGATCGAGAATATCGCTGATCAGGTTGAGCAGGTCTGTTCCGGCAGCATGGATCGTTCGGGCAAACTCAATTTGCTTCGAAGTAAGGTTGCCGTCCGGGTTATCGCTGAGCTGCTGTCCCAGAACGAGAATGCTGTTCAAAGGAGTGCGCAGTTCGTGAGACATATTCGCCAGGAATTCTGATTTGTACTTGGAAGTAAGCGCCAGCTCTTTGGCCTTCTCTTCCAAGGCCCTGCGGGCCTGCTCGATTTCCTGGTTCTTACGTTCCACTTCCACGTTCTGTTCGGCGAGCTGTTGCGCCTTTTGCGCAAGCTGCTCGTTCGTCTGTTGCAATTCCTTCTGCTGCGATTGAAGCTCGGTAGCCAGCTGCTGCGACTGCTTCAGCAGCGCTTCTGTCTGCATCGTTGCTTCAATGCTGTTCAGCACGATCCCAATGCTCGATGTGAGCTGCTCAAGGAAAGCAAGATGAGAGGCGGTGAAGGCGCTCAGTGTGGCCAACTCGATGACAGCCTTCACGTGATCTTCAAACAGCACTGGCAGCACGATAACGTTCTGCGGCACGGACTCAAACAATCCCGAGCGAATGGGCACAGTAGATTTTTGCGGTAGATCAGCAATGAGCATGCGCCGCTTTTCGGTCGCGCACTGCCCGATCAGTCCTTCTCCTATGGGTATGCGTTCCAGGTGTCCATCCGCTGTGCTGGCGTATGCGGAGAGCAGCGCCAGCGTCCCGGGTTCCTCTGAATCCATCTGGTAAATCACACCCTGTTGCGCATTCACGAGCGGAGCAAGCTCTGAAAGCAGCATGCGTCCAACAGTTGTCAGATCGCGCTGCCCCTGAAGCATACCGGTGAAGCGGGCAAGATTTGTCTTGAGCCAATCTTGCTCCGTGTTGCGCTCAGTCGTGAGCCGAAGATTATTAATCATCGTATTGATGTTGTCCTTCAACTCCGAGACTTCGCCTCTTGCTTCCACCTGAATCGATCGCGTCAAGTCGCCCTTTGTGACTGCCGTGGCAACTTCCGCGATCGCTCGCACCTGGTTGGTCAGGTTGTCTGCGAGCAGGTTTACGTTATCTACAAGATCTTTCCAGGTACCGGCAGCACCGGGTACGTTCGCCTGACCGCCAAGGCGGCCTTCCACGCCTACTTCGCGAGCCACTGTCGTCACCTGGTCGGCGAAGGTAGCGAGCGTGTCCGTCATGTTGTTGATGGTTTCGGCGAGCGCGGCTACCTCTCCTTTGGCGTTCACGGTGAGTTTCTGCGTGAGGACGCCGTTCGCAACAGCCGTCACCACTTTCACAATACCGCGCACCTGCTCAGTCAGGTTCGCAGCCATTACGTTTACATTGTCGGTCAAGTCTTTCCAGATGCCGGCAACTCCAGGGACCTGCGCCTGGCCGCCGAGCTTGCCTTCGGTGCCGACCTCGCGTCCTACGCGCGTCACCTCAGCCGCAAAGGCGTTGAGCTGATCCACCATAGTATTGATGGTGTTCTTCAGTTCGAGAATCTCGCCCTTCACGTCTACCGTAATTTTGCGCGACAAGTCGCCGCGCGCGACGGCGGTTGTAACTTCGGCGATGTTGCGCACCTGCGCGGTCAGGTTTCCGGCCATCGCATTCACCGAGTCGGTAAGGTCCTTCCATGTACCGGCGACTCCCGGCACGTTGGCCTGGCCGCCAAGACGACCTTCGGTGCCGACCTCGCGCGCGACACGTGTAACCTCGGCGGCGAACGAACGTAGCTGTTCCACCATAGTGTTCAGCGTTTCTTTCAGCTGTAGAATTTCACCGCGCACGTCGACGGTGATCTTCTTGGAGAGATCTCCGGTGGCAATCGCCGTGGCAACTTCGGCGATGTTGCGCACCTGGCCAGTCAGGTTGCTGGCCATGAAATTGACGTTGTCCGTAAGGTCTTTCCAGGTGCCAGCAACTCCCGGCACCTGTGCTTGACCTCCCAGTTTGCCATCCGTTCCTACTTCGCGGGCCACGCGCGTCACTTCGCCAGCAAAGGCGTTGAGCTGGTCCACCATGGTGTTGATGGTGTTTTTCAGCTCCAAAATTTCGCCCTTTACGTCTACCGTGATCTTGCGCGAGAGATCGCCGCGCGCAACAGCGGTCGTCACCTCGGCAATGTTGCGTACCTGCCCTGTAAGGTTTCCGGCCATGGAGTTTACGGAATCCGTCAAGTCTTTCCATGTTCCGGCCACACCCGGCACGTTGGCCTGGCCGCCGAGACGCCCTTCGGTTCCTACTTCGCGAGCTACGCGTGTGACTTCGCCGGCGAAGGCGTTGAGCTGATCGACCATCGTGTTGATGGTCTCTTTGAGCAGAAGAATTTCACCGCTGACATTGACCGTGATCTTTTTGGAAAGGTCGCCGCTGGCGATTGCGGTTGCGACTTCCGCAATGTTGCGCACCTGGTTGGTCAGATTGCTGGCCATGGAGTTTACGGAGTCCGTCAAATCCTTCCATGTTCCGGCAACACCTGGCACCGCAGCCTGTCCGCCGAGCTTACCGTCCGTGCCGACCTCGCGGGCAACGCGGGTTACTTCGGAAGCAAATGATCGCAGCTGATCCACCATCGTGTTCAGCGTGTTCTTCAGTTCGAGAATCTCGCCCTTCACGTCCACGGTGATCTTGCGCGAGAGGTCACCGCGCGCCACAGCCGTCGCGACCTCGGCGATATTGCGCACCTGAGCGGTCAGGTTTCCAGCCATGAAATTGACGTTGTCCGTCAGATCCTTCCAGGTGCCGGCAACGCCCGGCACCTCCGCCTGCCCGGCCAATTTTCCTTCCGTTCCAACTTCCCGAGCAACACGCGTTACTTCGCTGGCAAAGGCGTTGAGCTGGTCCACCATCGTGTTGATAGTATTTTTGAGCTCGAGAATCTCGCCCTTCACGTCGACCGTGATCTTGCGCGACAAGTCTCCGCGCGCGACGGCCGTTGTTACTTCAGCGATGTTCCGCACCTGAGCGGTTAGGTTTCCCGCCATCGAATTGACATTGTCCGTAAGGTCTTTCCAGGTCCCGGCAACTCCCGGTACTTTCGCCTGGCCACCCAGCTTGCCTTCAGTGCCGACCTCGCGGGCAACGCGGGTCACTTCGCCAGCGAAGGCGTTGAGCTGATCCACCATCGTATTGATGGTTTCCTTGAGCTCAAGAATCTCACCCTTTACGTCTACCGTGATCTTGCGTGACAAATCGCCGCGGGCAACGGCGGTTGTTACTTCAGCGATATTGCGCACCTGAGCAGTCAGGTTTCCAGCCATGGCATTGACTGAGTCGGTAAGGTCTTTCCATGTCCCCGCGACACCTGGAACCACAGCCTGCCCACCCAGCTTTCCGTCGGTGCCGACCTCGCGGGCAACGCGGGTCACTTCCGAGGCAAAGGAGCGCAGCTGATCCACCATGGTGTTGATAGCTTCTTTGAGCTGTAGAATCTCGCCGCGAACATCGACCGTAATCTTGCGGGAAAGGTCTCCGCTTGCGACCGCTGTTGCTACTTCGGCAATATTTCGCACTTGGCTCGTAAGGTTGCTGGCCATCAGGTTGACCGAATCCGTCAAGTCCTTCCACGTTCCGGCCACGCCTGGAACCACAGCCTGCCCGCCCAGCTTTCCGTCTGTTCCGACTTCGCGGGCTACACGCGTCACTTCCGACGTGAAAACGCTCAGCTGCTGAATCATCGTGTTGACAATGTTTGCTGACCGCAGGAATTCGCCTTCCAGGGGACGTCCGTCTACGTCAAGTCGTACCTTCTCATTCAGGCTGCCTTGTGCGACGGCCGCAATAGCGCGCGTTACTTCGGTTGTCGGGCGCAGAAGGTCATCCACCAGGGTGTTGATCGAGGTTTCCATCGCGCCCCACGAGCCCTTCGGCTCACGAAAGCGAGTGCGCTCGCGGATGCGGCCTTCTTTACCCACGGCCTGACCGACACGCGCCAATTCGAGGGCCATCTGTTCATTTGCTGCGACGATGCCGTTAAAGGTGTCAGCGATTTTTCCAGGCAGCCCCGTCCATGATCCAGGCATCCGGATGGAGAAATCACCCTCCTGTATGCGCTGCAGGCCTCCCAGAATAATGCTCAGTTCCGCCATCGAAGAGTCGACGTCTCCGTTTAGCTGTTCATTACTCGGTAAGGCATCGTTGACTTCGCCGGCAGCAGCTACAAGGGCATTGCTGGCTCTGGTCTTTTTCATCGATGGAGTCTCCTGGAAAAGCGCATTCTGAAGCCATTAAGAGGCGAGGTTCCGCGACCTTCGACACGATCCGTCCAGGATACGGGGGGCCTGGCATTGAGCGAACTCTTAGGCGGAACATCTGTTGCAAGTCTCACAGTGCCTGGCTAGCGGGAGCGCAATTCTAGTCCTGGCAGCTAGAGGTAACGGACAAATTTGATGCCGGTTCTCGATCGAGAGTTGGATTTAAACGAGTTCCTTCGTTATCTTTTTTCAACCAGACGGTCGCCTTCCCCTCAAACGAATGGTGGGCCTGAGAAAGAATCTCGGCCAGAGAAGACTGCCAAATCTTAACTCCACTCCGTAGAATATTTGCTGTCGGGATTTTCTTTATCGTGTGTAAAGAGGCTATTTAGGGGGCCTGAGAGGTGCCTTTATCTCGGGAACCGCGCATAGACTGCATATCCACGACCTTGCTTCGGGCTCTGATGGAAACGCCGCAATAATGGCTGGGAGACACACGCCTTAATCAGCTCTCGGCCTTTTCGGACGTCGAGGCTCGAAAAGTTTGGTGCGCGGCGCGAGTCTATTTAGCTGCGGATTTTACGCTGGCTTCATTGTCCGAATTGTAAGCAGTAACGCGATAGTGTGTGCCTAGCATCGGGTGGGGATCGATCCAGGGATCCTGCTCGTCTGTAGCACAGCGATCACAGATTAGTTTCCACTGGCTGGAGCCGGGAGCCAGGCTCTCAATAGAGTAGCGGGTTGCGCCGGCGGAGCCTCGCCAGGCGACGAGGCCGCCAATGACGACCGAGCTAACGACGGGCGGAGGCGGCACGGCATGTTTGGGAACCGGGAGCCCGGACATCCGGTACGCGTGGCTGCGTAGCTGCTGCGCACGGCCGGCCATGTCTTCTGCGGACATGACGAGCGTCTTGCGTCCGGGATAATAGAGGGCCCACCACTCGCCGGATTCGCCCTTCTCGGCAAACTCGGGATCGGTGGTATCTGCGGGAATGGGTTGGAAGCCGAAGTTATCAAGGTGTGCCTGGAGCGCCCAGAAGCCATCGCCGGAGATAGCGGGATTGTTGAGGAAGCTGTCGAGAACATGTTCGAGGTCTTCGGGCGTGGCCCAATTGGTCTTGTCCCAACCGAATTCATTAACGATGAAGACCTTGCCGTGGCTGACGACGGCAGCGGCGTCGTGCGCGATCGTATCCGCGGTCAAGGGTTTCGTAGCTGGCCCGAGGAGGGAAGCCCAGTGCGGATATTCCTCGAAGGCAAAGAGGTCGACGCTGGGATTGTTTAGGATATCCAGATCATTCTGAAAAACGCCGGTTGTGTCCAGATAGAGGTGATGTTGATCAATCGACTTAATGTGCTTGCCGATTGTCTCTGACCAGTCGGCGACGTCGGCGAGGTTTCCATGGGTAAAGAGGGAGAAGATGCCGCACATATTGCAATTTTCCCAGGCAAGGATCGTCGGATCGTCGCGATAGAGGACACCAGTAATGGCGTTGCGATGATTGAGAACGGCATCAATGTGATGCTCATAGGCGGCGATGAGGGCAGGGTCAGTAAAAAAATCCTGGAAACTGGTCTTTTGGTGCCAGGCAAGATATTGACCGATGCCGCCGCCGGAGCAAGTGGCACAGTCTCCAATGAGGGTGATGATGACCTTCATGTGGAACTTGGCGGCAACGGAAAGAGCATAATCAGATGCCTGGAAAGCGCTTTGATTGAATTGACCTTCCTCTGGCTCTATGCAGCCGGGACACCCGATGGTGTCGCCCATGGTTTGCGAGCGCACGACTTTGGCGCCCATCTCGGCAGCCGTAGCGAAGGCATCGTCGATTTCAAAGTGAGAGGGGTAGCGGGGACCAAAGGGGTCGTGAGGGCCATAACCTTCAAGGCCGAGCCATTCGATATTCGGGCCGCTGAAACGGAATTTCGCATTGTCGAGAACAAGATGAGTTCCACTACGTTCCACAAATGACTGGCCGAAGAGGGTTGACGCGACGAGGGTGAAGCAGAGCAAGAATGAGCGCATAAAATTCGGGCCACCATTTTTACAAAAGTGACGGAACAAAGACAAGCTCCTGTATAGGAGCAAGCATATCCACTGGCCGTCGTCCCGATTCAAATCACATTTACTCGGCTCTCGCCACTTCTCCCGGGCACTTGCCGGGTTCACTTGTCCGATTTGCCGACTAGACGGACGTGTAAACCTCCGCCGGGCACATCAGTAGTCGATGGGCTCGGTCGCCTCCAAAGCGCGATACGTCATAGGGTCCTATGCAACCTGCAATGCGAGCCAGTTAAAGTGAAATAAGGGGAGCTGAGTTTCCCCGCTATCTGTCGGTACTACCCTGACATCACTTCAGATATCTCAATGGAACAGGCCGTGGAATTCGTGGACATGCAACGAAGAGTTTTGATTGATTCCGATACAGCTTCCGATGATGCGGTCGCAATCATCATGGCGCTGCGATCGCCGCTCATTGAAGTTGTTGCCATTACGGGGGTAGCTGGCAATGTAGGGGTGGAGCAGGGAACCAGAAACGCTCTCTATGTCGCAGAGTTGTGCGGGTCGGATGTTCGCGTCTACAAGGGCGCGAACCGTCCATTGCTGCGTGAGCTGCAGACGGCCGATTGGTTTCATGGATGTGACGGATTGGGGAACCATGGCTACTCGCCGGTTTATCGCACAGCCGAATCTACTCATGCCGTAGACGCGATTGTCGAAGCTGCCCTGAAATATCCTGGCATTGAGATTGTTACGTTAGGTCCGCTCACCAACATTGCGCTCGCGCTGGAGCGCGAACCGCGAATCGTAGGAAAAGTACATCGTTGTGTGGTCATGGGAGGTGCGCCGTGCTGCGCGGGGAACGTGACCCCGGCTGCAGAATTTAATATCTGGGTTGACCCGGAGGCAGCTCGCAAGGTATTTCTATCCGGCCTGCCGATTGAAATGATCGGGTGGCAGCTTTCACGCTTTGACGCTGTAATCAATGAGCACGAGATCGCTGCGATTGAGGAACTCCAAAATCCACTGGCTGAGTTTGCGATCCGCTGCAACAGCGCGGCAGCTACTGCCTACCACACGCAAACAGGCGAGTTCGGCATATCGCTGCCAGATCCAATTGCTATGGCGATCCTTCTCGATCCTGGATTGAGTGTTGAGTCCAGCATGCATTTTGTCGATGTTGAAACCGTAAGCAACCTGACGCGCGGAATGACTGTGGTTGATCAGCTGAATGTCTCCGGGGATGCGCGCAACCATGATGTATGGCGTGAAGCAGTGGTCCGGGGTTCCAAAATAAAAGTCTGCTGGTCGTTGGACATTGCGGGTTGGAAGTCAGCCCTGATGAAATCGCTCTCCTAAGTATCGATAATGTCCCGATGCATGCGTGATCACCTTCATGCATGGTTAACCATGCGATTTACAGGTAGCCGAGCAAGCTGATTTCTGTGCATCGGTAAGTGACCAATTGTCGAGTGCTACTTGTTTGCCCACTCATTCGTCGCGGAGCAGGATCATCGGGTCAACAGCTAGAGCGCGCCGGGCGGGGACGAGAGCAGCGACGACACCAACGATGAGCATGGTAAGAATGACGCCGCCGAGGATAACCGGGTCTTTCGGGGTAGCCTGATACACGATAGACGAAAGGACACGAGTAGCCAGTACGCCCAGGATCATGCCAGCTATGGAGCCAACGGCGAGCAAACGGAAAGTGCGTCCGAGGGCTGCGCCGAGCACCTTGCGTTGATCGGCTCCAAGCGCTATGCGGATACCGAGCTCTCGGAGACGTTTGCTGACGGTGTAGGAGGCCATGCCGAAGATGCCGGTGATAGCGAGCATCGCGCCCAGCAAGCCAAGTACGCCGAGGGAAACGGTGGCTACGCGAGCGGCGAAGAGGGCGGAATCCAACTCGCTGTTCCAGGTCCTGATCTGGAGCGGCAGACCTGGGTCGAGACCGTGCATGGAATGCTGCAGCGCGTTGGTGATCTCCTGCGGGTCCCGCTGCGATCGAACCACGATCCAGGTATCGCTCGACGGGTGTTGAAGGAAGGAAAAGAACATCGCCGGCTTTTGATCTTCGGTCAGGGTTTCATATTTACCGTTTTCCACAATGCCGATCACTTCCGCTCGCTGGCCGCCCCAGAACTTGAAATGGCCGCCTACTGCCTTGTCGACAGATCCGAAGAGCTTGCGGGCAAATTCGCGATTCACGACAGCCACGATGGGGGCCTTGTCTTCGTCATGCATGGTGAAGGTTCTGCCGGCGAGAAGTGCGGTTCCCGCCGCGCGGAGATAGTCGGGGGAGACATTGAAATTCTCGGCATCGGCTGCGGCATTTGTCGGGCGGAAATCAGTCGTGGTGTCGGTGAATACGTCGGAATCCCCTCCACCGATACTGAGCGGGAGTCGGTCGGCATATCCAACAGCCGTGACACCTGGGATCGCTGCGGCGGCATCGAGCATGCGCTTCTGCATCTGCACCCGCTGTTCGGCGTTATACCCAGCCATCTGCAGATCTGTGTGTACGAGCATCACGCCACTGGGCTGAACGCCGTAATTACTCTCAAGCGAACGAGCCAGGCCGCGCACGGCAACGAGTGAAGCGGTGACTAGTACTGCGCAAATGGCAATTTGCAAACCCAGCAATACGTCGCGCAGGGTAAAGCGGCGCGTGCTGCCAACGCTCGTCGTTCCGGAGCGAATGACCTGCCATGGATCGGAGCGGAGAATCTGACGAACCGGAACCAGGCCGAAGAACAGCCCACTGAAAACAGCCAGCAGGAATGCGAGAACGTAAGTATTCGCGTCCGGATTTACCGGAACATTGATCGGGATATTCGGAATCGGCTGCCATGTGCTGAGGGCACGCAGGATGACCGCGGCTCCCGCCATGCCTAAAACTCCTCCAGCCAGTGAAACCAGAACGGCTTCTGTGAGGAGCTGGCGAAGAATCAGCTGGCGGCGCGATCCAAGCGCCATGCGGACTGCGATTTCGCGCGAGCGATCCGCTGCGCGCGCGGCGAACAAGCTGCCGAGATTGGCACACGCTGCGAGCAGGATAAGACCTGCCAGGAGCATGAGTCCGAGCATAAAAGCGCGCGTTGGCCGACCGAGGGTATTTCCGGCGAGTCCGGGGCGAGACAACGAAAACTTCAGGCCATCATCAGATTTGGGATATGTCTTGGCCAACGAATTCGCAATGGTGTTCAAGTCCGAGGTAGCTGCGGCTGGTGCTACTCCTGACTTGAGGTGCCCAATTGCCCAGGCGTTATGATTGCCACGCTCCTCGAGTGAGCTCCAATCGCTGATTTGGGGTGAGTCGACAATAGGGGCCCACAGATCGGGCGCGAAGAAGAGTTCAGTGCCGCGGAAGTCCGGCGGAGCAACGCCGATGATCGTGTAGGGATGTTTATTGATCTGGACAGTACGACCCACGGCGGCAGGGTCGCCGTTAAAGTGGCTGTGCCAAAGCGCGTAGCTCAGAACGATCTCGGGCACGCTGTTCGGCCCATGTTCTTCAGAAGCATGGAGGAACCGGCCAAGATAGGGCTGAATGCCGAGGGCATCGAAGTAATTGCCGCTCACCACATAGGGCCAGACTACGGAGGGATTTCCGCGGCCAGTATCGAGCCCAACGCCGCCCATAATGTTGTACAGCACAAGCGAGTCGAAACTGTGGTTTCTGTCGCGCAGGTCGAGGTAGTCAGGATACGACTCTGACGGAGTTGTTTGTGACCCGTAGGCGCGTTCCAGCATGAAGAGGTTCTCGGGGTGCGGTACGTTGAGCGGCCGTAAGACGAGCGCATTGAGAACGCTGAATACGATGGCGTTGGCGCCTATGGCCAGTGCCAGTGTGAGCACCGCGGTCAGGGCAAATCCCGGCGCTTTTCGCAACTGTCGTAAAGCAAGCCGTATGTCGGCGTTCATGCTTTCCCCTCTGGCCTTTTCTTTGCGCGTTCCTAGGCTTGTATCGGTTGTACGCTCGCACTAGCCCCGTGGTTCCATTTGATATTGCCAGTTGCCCTAAGAAAAGAAGTGCAGATAATCTTTTCAACGGAATCCATTTTCCGCGGCAATACACTTCGCTGCCATAAAGATGAAATGGGAGCCGACTAAGCGGCTCCCAAAGTAACACTACAAGATCAAAACAACAGCTTGAGGCCAAACTGAATCGACGACGCCGGCGGTGACGGTTAACGGGGGCTTGACAACTCTTGCTTCAAGGGACTACCTTCATGCCCGTTAACGTACACAATGTAATCGGATACGTTGATGTACAAAAATCGGCTCGGTGCAATCAGAAAAGCCGTGGACGGAATCACTTTCATTTGTGAACTGTGCCTGGAAAACTCTAGAGAGGTCAGGATGATGTCGAAAAGTAGATTAGTGCAGAGAAGCCAGTATTGCATAGCCTCGATCGTGATAACGCTTACACTGGTCATGTCCCCGGGCGCATGCCTTGCGCAGGTCGATCAAGGAGCGATTACCGGCCAGGTGCAGGACCCGAGCGGTGCCGTTGTGTCTAACGCGCTCATTACGGTAACGAACGTCGATACTGGGCTGGTGCTACAGATAAGAACAAATGGAAGCGGCACATATGTTGTGTCGCCATTAAAGATTGGTAATTACACGGTGACGGCAACCGTTGAAGGCTTTGAAACCGTTACTCGTGACCATCTACATGTAGATGCGCTGCAGCGCCTGAGCGTAAACATTACGTTGACGCCCGGCTCGGTGTCACAAACAGTGACGGTTTCCGATGCGCCGCCTTTGCTGGAGACGCAGACGGGAGCTATCGCGCAGGTCATCAGCACAGAGACGATCAACAATACGCCGCTTAACGGTCGCAACTGGGTTTATATTGCACAGTTGACGGCAGGTGTTGCTCCTCCTTTTGGGAATACGCGAGGCAGCGGCAGCGGAGACTTTGTCGCCAACGGGCAGAGGGCCGAGCAGAACAACTTCATCCTCGACGAGGTGGACAACAATACCAATCTCGTGGACTTCCTCAACGGTTCGAGCTATGTGATGCGGCCTCCGCCGGACGCGCTCTCCGAGTTCAGTCTGCAGACCAGCAACTTCAGCGCGGAGTTCGGGCACTCGGCGGGCGGCGTGATGAGCGCCAGCATCAAATCTGGCACCAACCAGATTCATGGCGATGTGTGGGAGTACTTCCGCAACACCAACCTGGACGCGATCAACTGGAATGCTGGCCCGAATGCCATTACTCCGCCGTATCACCAGAACCAGTTCGGAGCGACGCTCGGGTTTCCGATATTGAAGAACAAGCTTTTCTACTTTGGCGATATCGAAGCCAACCGCATCTCGATCAGCAACCCGACGCCGATCAACGTGCCGACGGCGCTGATGAAACAGGGCAATTTCTCCGAGTTGCTGAATGGCAGCCTGACAGGCGTGGGCGCGCCAACCCAGCTCTATGAACCGAACTCGGCGGATGCGACGAAGCCGCTAGTCTGCAACGGGCAGCAGAATGTCTTCTGTGCCAACCAACTCAACTCGGTTGCGTTGAATATCCTCAACCTCTATCCCGCGCCGAACGCCAACGACGGCAAGACCTACAACAACTACATCGTTAACCTGGGCAACTCCGACAACATCATTCAGTGGGACCAGCGCCTGGATTGGAACATCAGTTCGAAAGACCAGGCCTACGCGCGCTATAGCTACCTGCACGAGATCAAGTCAAACGGCCTGCCGCTGGGACCCATTCTCGACGGCAGCGGTTACGGCGGCCAGTACGATACGAACCTCGCTATGAACTTCATGGGCAGCGAGACGCATATCTTCAATCCCACACTGACCAACGAATTGCGCTTTGGCTATAACTGGGGTGTCTTTAATTTCCAGCAGCCCAATGCTTTCAATTCCACGCTGGCTTCGTCGCTAGGCCTGGGACCACAACCATCGACATTGAAGCCAGGTCAGTATGGCCTGCCGCTGGGTTACGTGAATGGCACGATCCAGCAGTGGGGCTCGTCGGGCATTAGCAGAGAATCGCAGAACGTTTACCAGATCCTGGATAACTTGACAAAGATCTGGGGCAATCATTCGCTGAAGTTCGGCGTCTCGTTACAGGCTGTGCGTTTTTACTATATCTATGCTCAATCGGATCGCGGCGAGTATCACTGGAATGGCCAGTTCACCGGCCTGCCGGGTGTGGCCAATACAGGTTCAGCCGTTGCGGATATGCTGGTCGACCAGCAGAATTACGCGACCATCACGCAGTCGCCTAACGTCAACGATGCGCAGTGGTATTACGCCGGCTATGCGCAGGACGACTGGAAGATAACGCCGCGGCTGACCCTGAATCTCGGGGTTCGCTATGACTACTTCCAGCCTTACAAGGAGAATGCAGGACAGCAGGCCAACTTTGTCGTGAATGGACCTCTCGGTATTGGCATCGGCTCGGGTGTTTTCCAATTGCCCAAGAGCCAGCAGAACGTCGACCTGGGTACTCCGTTCCTGAACGCATTGGCGAAGGACAATGTCGCCGTGCAATATGTGGGCAACGATCGCCTGGTGACGGGGCAGAAGACAAACTTTGCGCCGCGCATCGGCTTCGCCTACCAGGCGCATCCGAATACTGTCTTCCGCGGCGGCTTTGGGATCTTCTACGGCGGTCTGCAGTCGAATGGCAATGGAAACCTGGGAGCAAATTTCCCCTTTTACAACCAGGCGAACTTCTATGCGCCGACCTGCTCGACGGACAACTGCCCGTCATTGGCAGCGCAAGGCATAACGATTCAAAATGGACTGCTTCCATCGATCGGCGCAGGGCTGCAGACTTTTGTTTCTAATCCCGGCTTTCACTCCATCGATCCTGAGGTTAAGACACCTTACACGATGAGCTACAGCTTCGGGATGCAGCAGGCAATCTCTCCCAACCTTGTCGCCAGTATCAGTTATGTCGGCAATCTCTCCCGGCATCTCGAACTCTACGGAGCGCCGAATACACCGCCGGGACTGTGGAGGCCGGGCACCAGTACACAGCAGTTCAATCCTTTCCCGGACCTCGGCGGCGTTGGCCAGATCCACTATGGCGGCGTGAGCACCTACAACTCGCTCCAGGCCAAGCTGGAGAAACGCTACTCGCATGGCCTGTCGTTCCTGGCAACGTATACCTGGTCGCATGCTCTTGACGATGCCAGCGATGCAGGCGGCCTTTTCAGTGCGATCGGCGACCGCAACCAGGCGCTAATCCCGTTTATCGACGAACTGACCAACTCTGTTTTTGATATCCGCAGCCGTTTCACCATCAATGGCAATTACGAGCTGCCTTTCGGCAGAGGCAAGGCGTTCGTGAACCACTCGGGCTGGGCGAATGAGGTGGTCGGCGGCTGGTCGACAAGCATGACGTGGGCTGCGCAGACGGGCACACCGTTTACGGTCTCACCCAACATCAGCACGGCGGCCAACGGCGGGGCGCGCGCCTACCCGATCAAAGATCCCTATACCGGCGGGGGCACGCCCGATCCAAGCAACCCAAGCCTCAGTTCCTGCCCGGGGAGCATTCATACAAAGCTGAATTACTTTAACCCCTGCGCCTTCCGCAACCCGGTTCCGGGAGAAACAGTTTCGGACGACACGCATCCGGTCGGCTCGGTCAATCCGGATGGCGTTCCGGTTCTGTACCAGGCGCCGGTTATCGATAAAGCTACGGCCATCGCCCTGCTGGGCAGCCCGCAGAACAACATCTATGGCCCTGGCTATTACCAAGTGAACATGTCGTTGTTCAAGAGCTTTCCAACCTGGCGGGAGCAGTCTCTACAGTTCCGGGCTGACGCCTTCAACATACTGAACCATCCCACGCTGGGGCAGCCGAATGGCTCCATGAATGCGAATGGCGGCCTTATCTCTGGACCGAAGACGTTCCAGAACAATACTCCGGATGCACGCTTCCTCCAGCTTTCTTTGAAATACGCCTTCTGAAGTGCCTTCATCCCACAGGGCAGGGGGATCGTTTCGGTCCCATCCTGCCCTGTTTTTTTGTTGCGATGCAAAAGACTACAAGATCGATTTATCGCTGCTTACGCGCAAGCGCAGTCCTGATGGTTGCAGCTACCTGATCACCCTGTAGCGTAGAGCCGTCGGCATTGAAGTGTATCGGGTCCGCGTGCAGGTTCTGATGCTGAAGCATTAGCGCGTACTGGTCATCGACTGGGATGCCCGCAGCCTGTGCCAGCGGAGTAGCGATGGCGTTGCGGGCATCGACGCGCTGGTTGTTTGCTCCTCCAGTGGCGTCCTGGCGGACAGGCGTGGTGGTTGCCCATATCAGGGCACCGTTACTGCCGCCTAGTTTTTCAACGGCATGGAGAAACCGCGGGAAGGCGGTTTTGTATTGTTCTTCGGTATAGGCCCAGCCGTGCATGCCGTTGTTGAAATGCACGACGTTGAAGTGGACCTTTTCCATTGCGGCGAATTCCGTAATCTGCTGCGGCAGCCGGGGGTCGCCCACGGAAGTGGAAGAAGCCATCAGGTAGACGTTCGCAACGCCGGTGAGGTTCTTCGTCACCTGGGGAAAATAGGCTCGGGTGATCGAATCGCCAAGCAGAAGCACGTTGGGGAGCTTAGGGTCCGGATGCGGAGGCCGGACTTCCCACGTCCACTCAATTTCCTCGGGGATGGACACAGCTTTTTGCGCCACGAGGTATACAGGCGCGAGCGAAAGAAGAATAACGGCAAGAGTGGTTATGACAGGGCGCAGACGATTCGGAAGAGGTGCCATCAATTTTTCATAGTAATTGGCAGGGCTCGCTTACGCATGATTGTTCGCAAGCATGCTCCCCTTGGTTCGAGGCGCATTTTTCACGAGCGCATCTGAAAACATTGACCCCGACGCGATCTATCAGTACGCTCTGGAACAAATCACATTCTCATGGTCACCTCAGGAAAATCCGCCGGCATCAAAGATATTGCACAAGCGTTAAAAGTTTCGATTGGAACGGTCGATCGCGCTTTGCACGGCCGTCCGGGGGTAAGCCAAAAAACCAAGGCGCGTGTGCTGAAGATGGCCGAGCAAATGGGCTATCAGCCCAACCTCGCTGCACAAGCCCTCAAACTGAACCGGTATCTCTCGATTGCCGCGATCCTTCCCAAACATATCTCGCACTTCTTTGATCCGCTTCGGGGAGGCATTCGCGCGGCGGCAGCGGCGACCGTGGGGATGAACATCAGGCTGGAGTTTCATGAATATCCGCGGCTCGGCGTGGGAGATATTGAAGCCTTCGAGGTGGCTTCGCAGCGCCACTATGACGGCATCATTTTTCTCCCTGGCAACACTCGCCGCTTTGATCCGCTGATTCGCAGGCTTTCTCGCGCGGGCACGGCCATGATGTGCGTGGGAAGCGATGCACCGAATACCGAGCGCATCGGTTCCGTTGCGGCGCATGCCGCAATCAGTGGTGCGATGGTGGCGGAGCTGCTCTCCTATAAGTTGAACCGAAAAGCCTTGGTCGCGACCTTTACCGGCGAACTTACGACATTGGACCACGCCGAGAAATTGCGTGGCTTTGCGGCAACGCTTGCCGTTCAGGCGCCTCATCTGACGCTCCTGCCAGCGCTTGAAAGTCATGAGAGCCCCAAAGAAGCCTACCGGCAGGCGCTGGCGTTGATGGGAAGCAAGCCGCATCCGGAGGGCCTTTACCTCAGCACAGCGAATAGCGTGCCCGTGCTCAAGGCGCTGGAAGAGCTGGATCTCCTGGGCAAGGTGCAAGTTGTTACTACTGATCTTTTTCAAGAGATCGTGCCCATGATCGAGACGGGCAAAGTGCTGGCTACGATGTACCAGCGTCCCTTCACGCAGGGCAAGCTTGCCTTCGAGAGCCTGCTAAAGTGCCTGCTGGAGGGTGGCAAACCACAGCCAATCATTCGCCTCGCTCCTCACGTTATTTTTCGCAGCAATCTCTCTCTGTTTTCGAATCAGATTGCCAACAGCGATGAAGAGCTGGAAACGGAGTTGCATCAGATATAAGCTGGTGCGCAACATGCGAAGGCTTATCGCGCTTTTCCGGGGATGAAGCGGATGGCGCAGCCGCCGCCGGGAGCAAGGAGCAGCGTCAGCGTTTCTCCACTGCGCACGGATTGTTTGCGAATGGTGACATGCTTCGGTTCGGTGGCGGCATCTGCGGCGTCTTCGTATATTTCAGCCGTGTATGCGCCTGAGCCGAGAAAGCTCAGCGGCACTTGCAGCGTGCGCGGCGTCCAGTTCGTCATGCTGCCCAGATACCATTCGTCTCCGTGCTGGCGGGCAATGGTTACAAATTCGCCCGGCCTGCCGTCGAGCACACGGGTCGCGTCCCATGAAACGGGCACATCCTTGATGAACTGAAAAGCGGGTTGGCCGGCATAAGCCTGCGGACTGTCCGAGACCATTTGAAAGGGCGTCTGATAGATCACATACAAGGCGAGCTGCTGGGCGCGCGTACCCATCACCATCGGGTTTACATCGCGGGGCACGAAGCCGTCTTCAGTAGCGTTGCCAAAGCCGCCGGGTGTGTAGTCCATCGGACCGGCAATCAGGCGGGTAAAGGGAAAGACCGAGCGGTCGACGGGGCTGTCACGGCGTCCGACTTTGTTGTTTTCCATGCCCAGCACCCCCTCGTAACTGAGCACGTTGGGGTAAGTGCGCTCGATTCCCCAGGGAGTGTGGGTGCCGTGGAAATCAACCATCAAATGATGCGCGGCAGCCTCGCGCGCAACATCGTAGTAAAACTGAATGCCCTGTTGATCGTCGCGATTGATGAAGTCAATCTTGACGCCGGCGACGCCCCACTTTTCATACAGGGGAAAAGCTTCCTTCATCTGCTGCATGACCGATTCGTAATAGAGCCAGATCCAGACTTTTACGTTTTTCGTCGCGGCATAGCGCACGAGTTCCGGCACATCGACTTTGCCGTTGAGCTTCAGGATGTCGCGGGTGGACCAGCCGGCATCGAGCATCATGTAGGGGAAGCCGGATTCGGCGGCAAAATCGACGTAGTATTTCATGTTCTCGGTCGTGTATCCGGTTTTGCCATCTTTGCCCACGTCGCCGACCCACCAGTTCCACGATGCTTTTCCGGGATGAATCCAACTGGTATTCGCAAGGCGGTTTGCGGGATTCAGGTCGTATGCGAGAGTCGATTCAACCAGCCGCCCCGGATCGTCAGCCACCATGAGCACGCGCCACGCGGAGTGATGCGGCAATGTTCCTTCCACGGCCATGTCCGGGTTGTCGAAGCGCGGGGAGAGCCTGGAAACAAACCAGTGACCTGCCCAGTTGCCCGAAGGATTGGTCACATACATCGCGCTATTGTCTTCGAGATCGGCCTCCATCAATCCCAGCCATGCCGCGCCAGGCTCGTGCATCAACAAAGGCAGGCCGATGAGGAAGTGACTGGAAATGCCGCCCTGATTGCTGAGTGCCGAAGTGGGCAGTTGCACATACTCGCTCTCGTAACTGCTGCGATAGTTCGGCAGCGCCAGAGCCCAGTTCGTGGCATCTGTGCTCAGACGAAACTCAGTGTCTTCCTGACGCAGATGCAGGTCCTTGATCGAGTCCTGCGCGGGGAGAAGATAGCGAAATGCGATCCCGTCATTGTAGGCACGGGCTTCGACCGTCATGCCGCGATGCTGGTCACCGTCTTCCTGAACGTGCACGGACAAGCTGTTGTAGGCATCGTGCACCTTGCTGACCTTAGCGTTGCTTAAAGCATAGTCGTCGACACCGTGGCCAGCGTCACTGTTCACGATGTGGACACGGGCTCCCAGCGGCGTCTGGTCATCGAGTTCCAGTGCGAGGCCAGAGTCATCGAGGACCGGTTTGCCGCGAAAGGCGAGGGAATAGACGAGCCTGCCGTCCTCGCTGGTGGCATCCTTTGCTGGCTTAACCCCGAAATGCACCACTAGCTGCTGATTCGGGGAAGTGAGAATCAGCGGCGCTGTCTGGGCGAGCGCCTGGCATCCGGTAATGAAAACAATCGTACCCGCGAAAAAGGAGAGAGAGAGCTTTAACAAGGCGATGTACCTCAAAGCAGATATTCGAAAAGCTTTCGGTCGGACAGGGAAGTGTTTTATGTGGGCGACGTTCAGATCAGGCCACTGTGTACGTTAACGGAAATCAAGTTATTCTCTCTTGATAAGCCTTGTCAAGAGGCAGAGAACGTCAGATGCGGTGTCTCTCAGCTGTGGAGACTACAGCTTCGATCTCCTCCAGCGTTCTTCCTTTGGTTTCTGGAACAAAACGGGCGACGAGCAGGCATCCCGCGAAGCAGATTGCGCCATAGGTGAAGAAAATTCCTGAAGTGCCTAGTGCGGCATTCATGGTTGGGAAGGTGTAAGTCAGCAAGAAAGATGCAGTCCAGAGCGCACTAACAGCTGCAGACATCCCATGCGAACGAACTCGGTTGGGAAATATTTCTGCGATCAAAACCCAGGTGACCGGTGCGAGGGTAAGCGCATAGCAAGCAATCGCACCGAGCGTTAGTGTCAGGACTGCATTCGGAGGCCACACAGAGCGATAGGCGAGAGCGCATAGCAGGTGAAAAACGCCGATTCCAACGCAACCGAAGAGCATCATCCAACGTCTGCCCAGACGATCCACCAGCAGCATGGACAACACCGTAAACACGAGGTTGATCGCTCCCGTGATCACAATATTCAGGAATATATCGTTGGCTTCGTAACCTGCGCTCCGGTAGACCTCCGCGGCATAGTTGAAGAGTATGTTGATACCGGTCCACTGCTGTAGCACTGCAAGCGCCATGCCCACAAGAACGATGCGGCGAATGCCAGGACGGAGGAGGTCTTTCCAGGAAGCTTGCTGTCCAATCTCCGCGAGCAGGGAATCCTCGATCCCTTTCATCTCGCTGGCTGCGTAGGCCGCACCGCCGACACGCGTGAGCACCGCACGAGCATCATCGCTGCGGTCATGCGCGAGCAACCAGCGCGGGCTTTCCGGAAGAAACAGCGACGAAACGGTAAAGATCGCGGAAGGAATAGCCACGGCGCTGAACATCCATCGCCAGCCGTACTGGACGTTCCACGAATGAAACATAGCGTCGGAGGTAAGGCTTACGATGACAGGTTGAGCGATGCGCCAGTTGACGATCTGTGCCAGAAGAATGCCAACAACGATTGCAAACTGGTTCAGGCTTACGAGACGCCCGCGAACCGATGCTGGGCTGATCTCCGCAATGTAAAGCGGGGACACGTTGGAACTGAGCCCAATGGCAGTACCACCCACGATGCGCCACACGATAAAACTCGTAAATGTGTGCGCCCATCCCGTAAGCAGGGAAGAGACTGCAAACAAAATGGCTGCGACAAGAAGAACTCTGCGGCGCCCATAGCGGTCAGCAAAATTTCCGGCAGCAAGCGAGCCAACCAAACAGCCAACCAGAGCGCAGCTATTAGCCCATCCGATTAAATCAGGGGAAGAGAGATGAAAATAAATTTCATAAAACTGTCGCGCGCCGCCAATCACGACCCAGTCGTAACCAAACAGAAGACCGCCGAGTGCCGCAGCAATCGCAATACCCCACACATAGATTGTTCGCTCTATGGGAACCGATGACTGCGCCGGTGCGCCCGAGACTGCTGGTCCCTGCATCGTTTTTACCCTTCGATCTCTTGCAATAGGTCAATAACGCCAGTGTGGCTTCGGTCAAGCTCCTGAACCTCATGCAGCAAGTCGAGCGCTTTCTGCTGGTCTCCAAACCCAAGCAATGCCTGAGCGCGCAGAAAGCGCGCAGTAATCGTCTGGCGTGTCTGCAGGTCTTCTTCAAAAAGCAGCATCGCGGGCAATGAGGTCGCAAAATAATCGATCTGCGGAGTCTGCTGTTCGAGAACCAGCGAATGATCGTAGATTTTTCTGAAGATGTCCTGCGCCTCTTGCTCGCGGTTGAGGCGGCGAAGCGCCATGGCGCTCCAGTATGTCATATCGGAGACAGACTGCACCTGCATCTGCTGGAAATCGCCCTGATAGCGCGCGGCATGCTCCCAGTGCTGCGACGCTCTTTGCTGCTCGCCATTCTCCGCGTAAGCAACGCCCAGCCAATAATCGGCCATACTCAGGTTCATAAGCAGATGCTTGGTCTCACTCAGGCTCTGCGGAGGATTCCATGCATCCCGAAAAAATTGAAGAGCTTTTGCGTTGCTGCCGGTATCGAGAGCGCGTTGGCCGAGCAGAAGATTCGCGCGCACATACTGTGACAGCACCAGTCCTTCACCACCCTCCCAAGGCTGAAAATGTCGTGACCGCAGAATTTCCAGCGCACGCTCGGGTTGTCCTGCGTTGCTGTACAACGTCGCCAGTTCCAGGGAAAGATCGTCGCGCTTCTCCACAAGCCTCGCATTTGTTTCAAGCGTGGCAAGGCGTTGATCCAGTGGCTTTCCCACACGCTTCAACAACTGATCTTGTTCGTAAAGTATGCGCGCATCTGCGGGCGCCAGCGCTCGCGCTTGTGCGAAAGCATCAAGCGCACGCGCCGGGTCATGCAACACATTGAAGTAAGCGAAGCCGAGATTCCGCCATGTGGTAGGAAAGCCCGGGTCGAGTTTCTCAGCCCGCTCCCAATGAGCTATTGCGTCTGTATGACGTCTGCGATCGTAGAGCAAATTGCCCAGGTAATATGGTGCGCGCGCATCCCCCGGATTCTCGCGGATGGCCTCTTCGAGCAGCAGCATTTCTTCCAGGCGACTAGGGAAAACATAATCAGAATCAGCCGCTGCAGCGTGCCGATAGACTGTTTTGTTTTCGTCGGTTCGTCCCAGCAGCCGCAACACGTGCGCTTGCGTATACAAAAGCATAGCAGCCGTACCATCTTTTGTTTTATGCGATGACGCAGAGACGATCTGTAACCCTTCTTCGAAAAGGCCGGCCCGTATCAAATCAAATGCCAGATCGAGTCTCTGCTGCCCATCGACAGGAGGTTTTCCGCAGGTGAGGTAGATGCTGAAAATATCAAGCGGATCGACCGCGCGAATGCCCTTGAGCACTGTATGCGCATCCTCGCTGTGTCCGAGCTTTTGCAACACCACTACTTTCAGACCGAGGGCATGCAGATTGTCGGCGTCCGCGCGCAGCGAACGCTCAATATGGGTGAGAGCAATGTTCCATTGATGGCGCACGCAATCGATCTCCGCCAGCCTGAGATATCCCGGCCCGCGCCACGCCGCATTCCATGTGCATTTGTAAAATGCAGCGTACGCCTCTTCGGACCGCTGAAGATAGGCCAGGGTCTGTCCCAGGTTGTAATGCGGTTCTCCATCGTAGGGATTCGGGTTGCGTTCAGTGAGCCGTGCGATGGCGGCGCGAAGGTGCCGTTCAGCGGCAGAGAACTCTCCTCGCCGCATGTACCAGCGCCCCAGCGCATGGTTGGCGCGGCTGTCGCCCGCATCGCGATGAACCGCCTCACGCCAGTAGATCTCCGGATTGCGCGTTGGGTGACGATACTGTTCCAGATGCTGTCCGATGAGGAAAAGCTCATCACTGGTCTTCACGTCAGCAGGCAACGGAGGTTCAGTTGCAACCGTCGGGGGCTCAGCTGGGGCAATCTCATCGGGAACATACCGCAGCAGCACAGTACCTGCCTGTTCGAGCGTAACTCTCAGCAAACCGGATGTATTCGCAGAAACTGAGTGGTGTAGCGGTAGCTCTGGCATCAAATCACCTTGCCAGACGCTGCATTCTTTTCCGTCAATGTGGACGCGTAGCGTGCTCTGAGGTCGGGCGGATGTCACCTGCAAGTGCACCAGCAAGCCATTATCGCTTTGCTCGATACGAACCGCTGTGTCAAGGTTGGCGTGATCGGGCACGCCAATTTCGCGGATGGGATACCAGAACTGGCTGAACGTTTTTGTTTCGCCGGGAGCGAGAAATGAAAAGTCGGGCTGATTATCCGTATAGGCGCCCGCCATCAGCTCCACATACGGGCCATCTGCATCGGTAAGGCTGCGGTCCCACGCATAGCCGAAATCATGATTGCCCCAGGTCCATTGCTTCTTGCCGGGTGCGATGTGGTGATTGGCGATATGTACAGTGCCTGCTTCGTGCTTGTGGTCATAGCCACCAAAGAAATTGCCGCGCGATCCAGCAATCATATAGCTTGTCGGCACGGGAATATTCGCATACCAGCTCAAATCGTTTGCCGGGTATGAACCGTCTGGAACAAAGCAGTCCGGCCTTTCATTTTCCGGCACACCGTGGATGGCGCGCTCGCCATAATCCACGCCGTAATACTTACCCTTGCTGAGAGGGAATTCCGTGACCGCGCGCTTCGCGTGATCGGCAACAAAGCGTACGTCCGGAGGGAAAAACGACTGATATTTCTCGTGAACGCGCGTGGCGACGTTGGCCCACCACAGAAAGGTCTGCGTATCGATCGTCCGGTTGTAAAGACGCGCCCGCAACTCCAGATACGCGACACCCGGACGAAGTCGCAAGCCGTGCATCCCCTTCATCCGTGTCATGGGATCGTGATCGCTGCACCACACTGTAACTGAGCCATCCGGCTCCCGCTCGATCGCAACCTCAACAGGCATGAAGGTTGCAGGGCGATGATGCTGGGGCCAGTTGAATTCCACGCCGCCCGAAATCCATGGCCCTGCCAAACCCACCAGTGCAGGCTTGATCACGTTTTGGCGGTAGAAGAAGTCGTAATCGTTCAGCTTGTCGAGTCCAACATGAATACGCCCGCCTATCTCTGGCAGCACCATGATGCGCAGGAACTCATTCTCAAGGTGTACAGCCTTCCATTCACGGTCCCGCGGGTCGGTGTCAATGCGGTCAATCACTGGCAACGGATATATCCGGCCGCTACTGCCCTGATAAACACGCTTTTCTAAAAACAGTGGGTTGTGATCCGGTGCTGCTGGCATGTAACTGCGCATCACAACAGATTTTTCCCAGGCCTTTACGACACCCGCTTCGGATGCCGGGGCCGCTGGAAGCTGCAATTCCATCTTTGTGCTATCGAGGGGTTCGCATTCTTCGAACCTGGTCTGATCGTGCGGCATCATCATCCTTATTCCAGAGGTCCTATATTCAAGCCTTTTTCAGCAAAGAGATTATTGAGGAAACGTGTACGTTACCGTAACGTACGGTAGGTTCTCATCCCCATGTTTGTCAAGTGTCAACATGGACAACATCATGAGTGTCGTTATGTTCTGTGCAGAATAGTGACTGAAATGTAAGTTGAGCGACTTTCAGGCCAAAAACCTATCAAG
>Ga0206941_10054_pt1 | contig 32921 bp, 33 predicted proteins | sample Alteio_BWOrgHeat_9_FD_153251 | JGI IMG/M metagenome (GOLD analysis project Ga0206941, IMG submission 153251) | Enriched cells from forest soil in Barre Woods Harvard Forest LTER site, Petersham, Massachusetts, United States -... | ecosystem: Environmental > Terrestrial > Soil > Temperate forest >...
CAAGCCAAGCGGAAGAAGGTGAGGAATGGAGTTTCAGTGAAGAAGAAGATGTAAAAGTTGAAGAAAAAATGGAAACTGAAACTTTGGTTGAAGAAGCTGTTGAAGAAAAAACTGTTCTTGTTAATGAAGAAGTTTCTGCTGAGAATAACGTTTCCATCGATAGCCATGCGGATATCGTGAAACATATGCCTGCTTCAGGTCAAACAGTTACAATTTACATCTCTAATCCTAACGGTATGAAGATTTCAAAAGCACGATCATTAATTGCTGCGACAATCGGAAATGGTTCGGTTGAAGATGTAGATGATGCAGATGGAACTATTCTTGGCTTCAAGATAACAAGGAAATAGTTCGACTAACTTTGTATAAATAATAAAAAAGGACCGTTTCCAAATTGGTGGAACAAGCATTTGAAGCATTAATTTTCGAAAGCTTCTCTTCGTTAACGCACCCTTTTAATCTTTTTCCCAAATTGTTTTGATGCATTTCGCAGTTTCAAAGCATTTGATTTGTTTAACTAGAATAAAACAGTCACTCCCGCGCCTACAGCATTCCCTGCAAACATAGGATTAAAAAGATAAACCGGTTCCACTCTTCGAGAAGCCTTCTTGCGTTGAAGAGTGGCCTGTTCAATTTTACGATAATTATTGACTGCAATTTTACCAAAACCGTATCCAATTCCAATCGCAAGTGGATAATCACTCGCCCAATGCACACCGTTGTTCATCATTTGAAAACTCAACATCGTTAGCAAAGTGATTCCTAAAGGTTTGATGATCCAGTATTCAGGATAGTTTGCTGCAATTACGGTGAGAGTCATGGTTCCTGTTGCGAGATGCCCAGATGGATACGCGTCATAAGCAGGAACATCTTTGTGATAAGCTTTTTGATTAGGGAAAAATCTCCAACGGCCACGATCTTCCGTACGGACTGAAGGACTTTCGCGACCCGTAATATGCTTGAGAAACTGAGTGGTCACACCTGTTGTCAGCATCCCTTCAAATATGGCATACCCCGTACTCCATGCACGATAGTCTTCCGCAAAATATCCATAAAGAAAAAAACCTAGACCAAAAGATGTATGCGTCCAACCATCTCCAATAAAGTACATCCCAGAACTGATGTCACTTGGTCCACGAACATTAAACCCAAACACGGAAAAAAAACTTTTGGTTCTATCTTTGGAATCAATACCCCATTTTTTTCCCCAATCCTGAGCACCGATGAGTAGGTCTTCATCATAATAAATAGTAATTGCCGTCGAAGCAGCTATTCCCAACATATAAGGAACATGCTCTCTGTCCATATAGTTGGAATAAAAGAGACCAAAATCCTTGAAGAAGTTAGTAATAAACGGAAGACCTTTGGGCCTTTCATAGGTGAACACTTCCGTATCAGAAACGTCATAGCTCTGGGAATTGTCCGCACGCATTTCCGATGATAAGAAAACAAACAAAAACATAGAAAGAACAAGACATCTGCATTTCATTGTTAACGCCCCCTTGTTCTCTGAATGCCAGCTTAGTTCAGCAAATACCAATAAAAAGAAACAATTTTAGTTTAAAAAACACGTATTTAGTCAACAAAATCAGTAGATTGAATGTTTTTTTAAAGATTTCAACAAATATCGCCGTTAAGCACTATAGGAATAACCTAATAGAAAAAAAACGAAGCGATTACCCCTAAGGAGGGTTTCACAGTGCTACACAAAGGGTCTAAAAAAATGAAGTTAGCAAAGCTAGCAAAAATTCTTTTCGGCCTTGCATTATTAGCAATGTGTCTACTGGATTTGGAATCCTGTGGAGCGGGTGGTGGAGGCGCTGGACAAACCGTTGCAACATCAGGAAGCAATGCGACAAATCCACAAGCTAATCCTTCTGCATCTGTAAGTTCTGGAAGTTCTCAACTAAGTATAGATATTCCTGTTTCGGTAGTGAGTGACAGCAGTTCGAGTCTTGCTTTAACAGGTGTGAACGCTATTAGCGCAGACAGTTTCGTAATTAACTTAGCAAACTGCGCATCCGGCCTAAGTGGTAACAACAGCAATGCTGGTACTCTGAATGTTTATCTCGGTGATACGAGTTGTTTAGGTAAATTAACTTCATTGGTTGTAAGCGGACAGTCTTACCTTCCTACAGGAACAGGTTCAAGCCCCTTTACAACATGGCTAGCAGGCAACTCAGCTATTTTCGTAGGTTCAGGACCAAGCGATCTTCTCTATATAAAAGCAGTGAATCAATTGTCATCACCTATAGTCAACACAGACAGCGTCAAATATACATTTACAAGCATCGTAGCAAGTTCAACCACGACTATTACTCCATCACCTTATTCAGCAACTATTTCTACAGCAGGTGTTCAAGCTGCAGACTTTCAAATCACTTCAGGAAACGCAAGCTTAACAGGAATGTCTTCAGGAGCAGGTGTATTCCAATTTAATCTTTCTTGCAAAAGTGGTGCTATGACACAAGGTGGAGGTGTGGACACTTCCTTTAATAGCTTCTGTCCAGTAACAGCAGGTGCTCTCTTTTCAAACGGTGCACCAGGAGTTGATATAGGAAGCACATATTTCAGTTACAAATTGATTACAGATCCTAATGGTGATGGCACGCTCACATTGGCACAAGCTCAGAGCGCTTTCTCAAGTGGTGATTCAACAGTGAATTTGAGTACACAAATACTAAGTGGATCCACCGGATTCTCAACAGGTACATTGACCGGTCCAATAACCATTACATCGAATCCAAAAATGATACTGATTCTTCAAACAAAAGATCCAAGCAACCCAACGAATCCTGCAAATTCGTCCTTTCAGTACTTCCCAATAACGGTTCAAGGATTCAATCCATAGAGTGTTTGCAGGGATCTTTTTCCCGGTTTCTTACCAATTTTTTACAAGTGTTTTTAACATTCGAATTAGTATCTTGCGCATTCTTTAAACAATCCAAAAAATTTTCTTAAATTTCCACTCTCCTCGACCCGTTAGATTTGTAGGAGGTTGGAACTATGAAATGCATGGGTTTGATAAAGAGTATAAGCTCCTTCATTCTCATTCAATCTTGTGGTGCAGAAGTGAAAACACCGAATGGCGATACACATGTAAACGCTTCTCTTGCTACCATGACTATTCCTGTTTCTTTATTTCAAGCGACGGGTTTGCGATTAAACCTCGATGCGAATGGAAATCTCAAATCACAAACATTGAACTTAGCAAGTACGACTCAGATTCTGAGTGTGAGTTCTTATCTTATCAAATTAGAAAACTGTTCTTCTGGGCTCGATCTTTCCAACCAAACCAGCGCAAATGAACTTTCTATTATTCCACAAGATACGGATTGCGTGGGTGAACTTGTTTCTTTCGTTTTGAATGGACAAAAATATACCCCGAATGGAGCAGGAGCTGTGCCTTTTAAAAATTATAATTTAGGAAGCACTGCTGTGTTCCAAGGAGCGAATGCACAGGATCTTATAGATGTTTCTGTTAGTGCTCAACTTTCTTCTCCTGTTAAAAGTTCAGACTCTATACGTTATGAATTTTCCACTGCTCACATCGATACAAGTTCAAGTGATAAACAAGCGGGTATGCCTGTTGCTCTGACGGGAACGGACGCACCCAATTTTAAAATTAACGAAGGTGATGCTTCTCTTGTCAGTCTCGTTTCGGATGGTGATGCAAAGGGAGCAGGATTATTCAATATTAAACTAAGCTGTTCTACGGGACCCATGACACCAGGTGCTGATCCCAATTACAACAGCTTCTGTCCTGATCTTTTAAGTGGTGGAACAATTGCAGATGGTGCTTCCGGAGTCGACATTGGAAAACTCTTCAGTTACAAACTGATTGCAGCTCCTAACGAAGATGGAACGCTTAGTTTTGACCAAGCAGAAGGAGCTTTCGCTGCAGGTGGAGATTCCAGTATCACACTTTCAAGAGATCTTTCTGCGGATTCGAGTGGATTTCAAACGATAACACTAACAGGTCCTGTGACTTTGTCTTCAAATCCTAAAATGGTTTTAATACTGCAAGCTAAAAATGCGGACCCAAGATTATCAAACAACCCTGCTTATTCCTCATTCCAGTATTTTCCCATCAACCTGGCTCCACTCGGTGATCTCAATAGCTCTAATTAGCTCTCAGTAAGTTGATGTAAGTGCAAACAACTATATCCTCTACGCTCGCTCCACGTGAAAGATCACTGTACGGTTTTTTCAACCCTTGAAGAAGCGGACCATAAGCTGCGAAACCACCCAAGCGTTGTGCAACTTTATAAGCTATGTTTGCAGCATTCAAATCAGGGAAAATAAAAATGTTTGCTCGACCTGCAACGGGACTTCCAGGGGCTTTGCGTCGTCCTACTTCGAGATCAAAAGCTGCATCGAATTGCAACTCGCCATCTACAAGAACATTCGGTTCACGTGTTTTCAGCAGTTGCGCGGCTTGCTCCATTTTTATACATGATTTGTGCTTAGCGGAACCTTTGGTAGAAAAAGAAAGAAACGCAATACGCACTTCTTTTTCCGCAAGAGAGGGAATAGCTTCCCAAGTCTTCTTCGATTCAATGGCAATGTCGACAAGCTCTTCTAAAGTGGGTTCTATGCTCACTCCACAATCTGCAAAGAGAAAGACTTCATCCCTACGTTGCATAATAAAAGAGCCGCTCAGAGTTTGAACACCCTCAGCTTTTCCAACCGTACGGATTGCGGCACGAATCACATGAGCTGTTTCTGTGCTCGCACCCGCAAGAACGGTGTCAACGAGCCCTCTATTCAGAAGATAGCCCGCTTTGTAAAGGGGAGAAGATGCAAATTCCGAAAGAGCTTGGTCTGTCATAGGTTTGTGCTTCATCTGCTCTTTTAGAAAATTCAGCATCTCTGTTGGGGAAATGTGTTTATCTTCACCTATGCAAACTAAACGCTTCTGTCTCTTGAGAATTTCCGAAAGATTATGATTTTTCGCCAAATCCATTATATCTGCCCTTGGTGCAAATAATACAATCTCGGCAATAGATCGGTCGAGGAGCAGCTGATTAATCGCTTGTAAAATCCTCAATTCAATGCTTTCGGGAAAGGCTATACGTGATTCCTTGTTTTTTATCGATTTTCTAAGATCTTGCAAAAAACTATCCATGAGCGATTTTCCTCTTTGTGACTGGCTCAATATTAACATGTATATTTTTTAAGCAAACAGGAGACACTCTCCATTACCAAGCTTTTGCCGTCTCTTCCCACAGACTTATCCACAGGGCCTGTGGATGAACTTGATAACTCGCCGCTAGAGCCTCATTGAACGGCTGTATTCCCCAATGAAATATTTTTCAACCTGCTATCAATATTCTTAAAAAGCCGCCGATAAACCCTTTGCTTGGAATTTTCCACATAGAGTTTCTTGGATATGATTTATATTTTCGGTGAAAAAAATTCGCTACTTCAAAACCTTCCTAAGGAGTTCAAATCCTACAAAATCGAAAGCGAATTTTTCAAAACGGACCATTTAAAAATCATCCAAGAGGTTTACGCTGCGAAGGAGAGTTCCGTACAGGCGATCATTACGGAATGTAAACTTCATGACATTCACAGCATTATGTGGATAGATTTATTGGAAGGGCTTTCACGACGTCTTCCTGTGTTAGTTATCGGAGATGGAAGCAGTGAAAGCGTGCGAAGACTGGATCAAACCAGCGGCATCACCTGGTTACAAAAACCAAAAGATGGAGAAATCCTTGATTTTCTGAGAACCTGTGGGGTTGTTGGAAATCAGAAGAACAAATTCTACAAAGCAACAATACCCATATACAATTCTCTCATTGCAACTCGCATTTTAAAAACAAATGGTTTTCTAAGTGTGATCAGTATTCACGCTTCGGATTTCAGCAAAGTTTCTTTGGAATACGGTAGTGCTGTTTATCATCAGCTCCAGCTTGCACTTCAGAAAATACTCTATGAAATGTGGGGAAGCTCCGGTGCTTTTCGCAAATCAGACATTCTTTGCAGACGTTCTGCAGCGAGCAATACGTTCTACATACTCTTGGAACATTCTCGAAACGAAAACCTTATGCCTATGCCCGGAGATCTGGAGACATTGGCCCAGCGTCTTTCGATCAAACTTGAAAATCTTATGTGGAAAGAACTGACTTCTGCATCAAGGGAACGCATACTTCCCAAGTTTTTGGATATAGTCCCTCGTTTTATCGTGAGTTATGCTTCTGCTTTGTACAATCCTTGTGTGGATAATTTCACAACGATGGATCTTCTTCTTCGCAATTGTAGAGAGACTGCGAAAATTCAAGATTCACGCATGTTGAATAGACAGAGGGAGCTTATACAAACTCTCATTCAAAAATCAAATTTACTACATTCCAATTTCCAAGGTGTTTTTGATCTCCGTACTCTTAAAATAAAAGAAATCCAAGCTCTCAAAGAAGGATTCACGATTGATGCGATTGCACATTCCATCTTTGCGTTTGAAGCGCTCGCTCGTATTAACAAAAATGAACTTCAAAAACTGGTTGGTGAAGATACGAGTTTGAATGTGGATTATTTGAACCCTGGGGTTCTCTTTGCAAAAGCGGAAGAAGTGAATTTGAAATTGGAACTTGACCAAGCGTGTTTTAAACTGGCTATGCAGAATTTCCACGATATCCCCGGTAAATTGATGGTTAATATTCTTCCTCGCAATTTCTATTTTCTCGAAGATTTGCGTCATTCTATTCCGGATGGTTTGGAAGTGATCTTCGAAGTTTCGGAAACAGAAGCTATTAACAATATGAGTTTGATACAGAGTATTCGTGAAAAAATTTCAGAGAATTCTTATGGTATTGCGATCGACGACTTCGGTAAAGGTTATGCTGGTGTGGATCGTGTGATCAAACTTCGACCTACTATTATTAAACTCGATCAAATTCTTATCAATCAGATCGACAAAGACACCCGCATGCAGTCTTTCATTAGCGGTTTGGTAGATGCTGTGAGAAGCACTCAGTCTCTTGTACTAGCGGAGGGTGTGGAAACCAAGCAAGAGCTTCTTACATTAGCAGAAATAGGAATAGACCTCGTTCAAGGCTTCTACCTTCACAGACCCGAAGAGTTAGAAACGATCATTAGCAATCTCAAGAAGAAATAATTAAAAATTAATGACTCTCACTTTTGAGATGCCTTGGTAAGCTTCTACTCGAATAAGGTGAAACTTCGGTCGGACGCTTTTTGTATTCGAAAACAGAAGGAAGAGTATCCCACTCTTTGGTTTTATTCATACTGAGAAGATGGTCTTCGAAATACTTGCGAAAAGCGTCTGTTTTATCTCTACTCTGTATCCACTGAAGAGAATAGGGAGCTTCCGACTTGCGTTCACTGAAAACAGTATTTGCCCACACAAGACGGTCATCGACTAAAAAAGCGCTTGTAGATTCCACTCGAAGTTTAGAATCCAGCATGTAAAAAATCTTCTGACTTGCAAAAAAATTAAGCAACGCCCGACCGTTTGTCGACTGAACTCCAATGGGTCCGAGCAAAAGTTTCACATCTACTTTTCTGTGTTGAGCAAAAAAAAGCGCATCCGAAATAAGATGCGCATCGAGAGCTCTGCTTACAACCCAAACCCGTTGTTTTGCAGAAGCTACGAGTTCTGTCATTGTTTTTTGCAATTCTTCGTAATTGGAAAAGGACTGTACTGTTGTTTCCGCTCTAGATACAGAGCTAATCACTGCAAACAAAAAAGCGAGAAGACGGTAAAATTGCAACATCTTGCATCTCTCCACAAAAATCTCTGACTAAGAGTCTAGACCTTGCGGAGAATAAATGCACCAAAACCATCCATCGCGTCTTTATTGCCTGAATAAACAAGAAGCACATTCTCTCGTGTTACAAAGCGTTTGTAATAGTCTGGCAATCTAGAAATAGGAGAAATTAACTCAACCTGTTTTCCATAGTGCTTACAAACCCAATCCAGGTGATCCAGCACTTCTTCTGTTTCGAAGGAACACACAGAATAAACGATCTCTCCACCTTTCTTCAGCATTTCAAAACCGTGTTGAAGCAAAGCCCTTTGCTGCCGTGCTAAAGTCGGTATGATTGCGAGAGTTTTCTGCCACTTTCCTTCAGGATGACGTCGCAGAACGCCTAAACCAGAACAGGGAGCATCCAACAGAATCTTGTCGGGAGCTTCTGTCGGTTTGTATTCCAGAAAATCACTTTGCAAGAATGTGATCTTCTCATGACCTAGTCTCTGCATGCTCTCTCGTGCCAATTTCAACTGGTCTTCTTTTTTATCAAGCGCAATCAAAGTGATCTCACCATTAGCCAGTTCATAAAGATGACCGGTTTTGCCACCTTTTCCAGCACAAGCATCAATCACAAGCTCATTAGCCTTCGGATCCACCAAATGAGCAATCAATTGAGAAGACTCATCCTGAATGGTGTAAAAACCACGTTGAAACAAAGTCCCTTCTTCAAAATGAGGAGCATCACGCAAATGCAAGCACGAACGCAAAGCCCGTCGTTCCGAATGATTTTTTTCATCTTTAAGAAGCAAAGAACGGAATTCCGGAAGTGCTTCCGCAGCAACTTTAGAACTGTTCACTCGAATGGTGTAAGGGGGAACCTGATTGTTACTGGATAAAATCTCTCGCATCTTGTCGAAGTTAAAAGATTTGGACCAACGCTGAACAATCCACTGAGGATGCGCATATTGTAAGGAAAGATACTCGCTCGGATTCTTATCCTTATCTGGTTTTGCAAAATACTCTGCTCTACGTGCTATAGAACGGAGTATTCCATTCACAAACCCGCTTCCTGCAGCCTGTCCTTTTTTGCGAACGTATTCTACACTTTCGTTCACAGCAGCACGGTCAGGAACACGATCCATATAAAAAATCTGATAGGCACCCAAAACCAATGCAGAACGTATTTCGGGTGAAGATGTTTTCAAATCTCGTTTGGAAGTATTTTGAACAATCCAGAAAATTTTGGAATACCAGCGAAGAGTTCCAAAGAGAAGCTCCTTAATAAAAGCACGGTCCAAACGGTTTAATCCATTCGGAGCACGGTAAGCTTCTTCAAGTAGCAAATCAGGACACTTTCCCTGCTCTATAACCTTTGTAAAAGTATCGTACGCAAATTCTCTGGCCAAGGTCACTTTGCTGGTCAAGGTAGCCCCTCGAAGTTAAATTGTAAGGGATTAAAAGAATTGGGGCATGCCTTTCGACACACCCCATTTACGAAACTATTTTGATTTCTTTTCCAAGTCTTCTTTAGCTTGTGCAAAAGCGTTACCAAAAACAGTCTGTGGCTCACTGATAGTCGTCATGTACTTCTTCAGATCATCTCCTTCGAGACCTTTCAGATGCGCTTTTCTCGAGAGTGAGAAACGGCGCTCTTCTGCGTCACTAGAAAGAACTACAAACTCAATGTCGTCGCCTTCTTTCACAACGTCACCAGGTTTTGTAACCTCTTTCACATCGAGTTCGCTGATATGAATCATACCTTCTACGCCGCGTGCCAACTGAACGAAAGCTCCGTAATCGGTAAGCTTCGTTACTTTGCCAACACCTTTGCTACCAGGTTGGAATTGCTTAGCAGCAGAGTTCCATGGATCTTCCTGAAGCTGCTTAATACCCAATGAGAATTTCTCACCTTCGGTATCAATCTGCAGAATCTTCGCTTCGATCTCATCACCCTTCTTGTAAAGGTCGCCTGGGTGCTTAATGCGATCGTACCAGCTGATATCGGAAATATGAATCAATCCATCGATTCCATCTTCAATACCTACGAAGATACCGAAGTCTGTAATGTTACGGATGTGACCGCGGATAATATCACCAATGCGATACTTCTCTTTCACGATCTCCCATGGATTTGGTTCCATCTGCTTCATACCGAGGCTAATGCGTCGTGCTTCCTGATCGATAGCAAGTACAACAACATCCACTTCGTCACCGATAGAAACAACCTTAGATGGATGACGTATACGCTTAGACCATGACATCTCGCTGATGTGAATAAGTCCTTCGATTCCATCTTCGAGTTCTACAAATGCACCGTAGTCTGTAAGACTTACAACCGCACCGCGTGTCTTGGTATTAACTTGATACTTCGCAGAAGCCTTTTCCCATGGATCAAGCTGCAATTGCTTGTAACCGAGAGAAACTCTTTGACGAGACTCATCGTAGTTAAGAACCTTAACATCGATTTCCTGACCCACTTCGAAAAGCTGGGAAGGATGGTTGATGCGACCCCATGACATATCGGTAATATGAAGAAGACCGTCAATTCCACCGAGATCAATGAAGGCACCGTAGTCTGTAATATTTTTTACGATACCTTTAAGAATTGCGCCTTCTTTAAGATTTGCCAATGTTTCGGAACGGAGTTTCTCACGATCCTGTTCGAGAAGAGCTCTACGGCTCAACACGATATTTCCACGTTTTTTATTGAATTTAATGATCTTGAAGCTGAAGGTACTGTTGATAAGTTTGTCAAGGTTGCGAACCGGACGCAGATCCACCTGAGATCCAGGCAAGAACGCTTTCACACCGATATCGACGGAGAGACCGCCTTTAACGCGTGCCATGACCATACCTTCGACAACTTCACCCTTCTCGTAGGCTTCTTCAATACGATCCCAAGCCCGGAGCATCTCTGCACGCTCACGAGAAAGAATCATCTCACCATCACCATCTTCGAAGGAGTCTAGGTAGACTTCGACCTTATCACCAACTTTTACCTTGAGCTCTCCGCCGGGTGAACGGAATTCATGGACGGGGACTTCACCTTCCGTCTTGTGTCCGATGTCAATGCGAACGACATCTTCATTAATGCCTACGACGAGACCTTCAACGATCATGCCTTCTTTTACAGCAGAGCTTTCTTCTAGCTCACCAAGTAAGTCGTTGAATTCTTTGGAATCTCCGAGATCTTCATCAAACGCGGCATTATCTGCATCTTCCCATTTTACATACCCGATGCCCGGTAGTTTAGAGGTTGTGGCTGGATTCATAAAACGAAGGTACTCCTGTTGTGTCCAGATGGACGAAGTGGTGGTAAAATTGTTGAACATTACATAATTAACGATCCTCGGTAACACATCTCAAAATAAATAGCAATCGTCTAATATTTGGAAATCGTAGACTATAATGGATTTATACCCACTAGACGCGAGCGATTTATGACAAACCGAAGCTTTTACTCGGCATTAATACTAGGACTCTGCTGTGTCCCGCAAATGACTTATGCCATCTGTGCGAGCCCCGCTCCCAAACTCCCGCACTTCACTGAAAACGAAGTTTACAAAGGAATGCCCTTTGCCTCGGGCGAGTTTATTAAGCTCGATGTCAGTTATCTGGGAATACATGCTGGCTTCCTGGAATTCAAAGTACTGCCCGCAACTTTTAAAAACCAATGGCTTATGGGTTTCAACTCCCTCGTTCGAACAGGGGACTGGTACAACAAAATTTTTAAAGCCCTTGATGAAGGCACAGGTTACGCAGCTCCGTCCAGTTTCCAACCCTTCGAATTCCGTCTCACTCAAGACAACAATCCACTCATCGGTCGGCGATATATCGAAGACAAGCTTTTAAAATACAATTTCGAAGACTGTAGCGTTTCCGAGGAATACAGAGACGACAAAGGTCAAGTAACCAAATCTGTGCACGCAAGTTTAGATCCCGATGCGATTGATATTATTTCCGCTATTTATAAATTGCGTACGGTCGACTTCGTTAAAAACACAGAAGCACGCATTAAAGTGTACACATCGGAAAAAAATTGGTGGCTCACCGCAACACGTGAAGAATTCGTACGCCTCACAACACCCATTGGTAAGTTCGAAGCTGTGCGTTTGAAATTAGAAACTTTTATAGGAAAGGAACTTCAACAAAAAGGGAACGCAAAAATCTGGCTTGCATTCAACCATCCCAACAGACCCCTTTTGAAAATTGAAGCTCAGATAAAGATAGGAAGTTTCATAGCCTCTCTCGCAGAATACAAAGCAGGAAAGTAACTATAAACCCGAATCACGAAGCGTTTCTATTGCTTTCAACTGAGGGTCCGTCAACTTCCCTGGAATTTTCAAATCAACAATAGCAAAAAGATCTCCTCGTTCTGACGTTTTTCCAGGAACAGGGAATCCAAGTCCACGCAGTCGTATTTTTGTTCCTACTTTTACACCTGCAGGAACTTTAATTTTCTTGGAACCTTCCATCGTTTGCACTTCGCACGAGTTGCCCAAAAAAAGATCCGTGTATTTCACCGGTACTTTCACTTCCATATCATCACCCACACGTGTGAAAACAGGATGGCTTGCAACTTCGACGAGTATATATAAGTCTCCTGGCGTTCCCCGAGGATGTCCAGACTTCATACCCTTTCCTGCAACACGCAAACGTCCACCCGTTTTGATGCCAGCTGGGATTCGAAGTTTGAACTGACGCCGTTCGTTATTGCTCAACGCAATGTCTATAGAACGTTCCGAACCTCTGTAAGCTTCATCGAAGGAAATTTGCAAAGCGTATTCAAGATCCTGTCCCTTCGAAGGTGCACGTTGCGTTTGCTGAAAACCTCCTCCAAACATGCGACCGAAAATACTTTCGAAACCTCCTCCACCACCCATTTCTTCAAAAATGGAACTGAAATCTGCTCCTCGAAAAATATCATCCGTACTATAACGTTGATGAAACCCAGAAGCTCCTACAGTGTCGTACTGACGTCGTTTTTCCACATCACTGAGAACAGCGTAGGCTTCGCTAATTTTTTTGAATTTTTCTTCAGCACTTTTATTACCCGGATTACGATCAGGATGATGTTCGAGTGCAAGTTTCCTATACGCTTTTTTAATCTCATCTACGGAAGCTTTTTTTTCCACACCTAGGATTTTATAATAATCATCCATAGCTATCTCCTATTCTTGCTCTTAAGAAGATTTTGTAATTTACGCAATTGATAGCGAGTCTCTGGTCCACTTACTGTAGCAGCTTCTTCAAAAGTAAACCACCGCACAGAAAAGGACTCCTCCGAACACTCCAATTCTTCATCACCAGCAATAAAAACGTAAGTCACATCGTAGTGAAGATGCGCAGGTACACCTTTATTCTCGGGAATCTCATGTATACAAAAATCGAAGGGTAAACACTGTCCCTTTTCATTTCGAAGACCTTCTAGCTGCTTTAAACCGGATTCCTCATGCGCTTCTTTTAAGGCAACGCGAAAAAGATCCGTATCATCATCTGCATGTCCACCTAACTGAATCCACTTCTCTAATTTTGCATGATGAGTAAGCACGACGCGTTTGCATTCTTTATCGAGAACCCAAGCTGATCCGCAGAAATGACCCTCAAGATTTTGCCTAGAATAAGGATGGGCTGTCGAATTGATAAAAGAAACAAAACGAGCAATTGTCTCTCTCTCCTTCTTAAGTTCCGCATTTGTAAGATCCGAATAGGTGTCGGCTAAGTTTTCCGCGTATGCCGATAATAGTGCTAATATAGGCTTATGGCTGTTTTCCATCTGTTTTGAAGATCCTTTGCTGATCCGTTGAGCACTCAAATTTATCTTTCAAGCATAACGTGTCAACGCAAAATATGTAGGAAGTAAAAAGCTATGAAAATCAGCTTCGATAATGCCCAGTTAAGTTTATCGCTTCTTTTGCTTTTCAGTGTTCCAACAGCATGCTCGAAAAAATCTTCGAACGAAGCACCCTTGCAGACAGACAGCGTATGTTCGTCCCTCAACACACCCACTCTTCTCAATCTTGCTGAAAAAGAAAATCCTTTTGTTGAATATGCAGGGAATGTGATTCGTGATCTTATTCCCGATCCTATAGAGGTTAAAGTGGATCAAAATTCCTATATCAATAGAGGAGGAGCACAGCATCTGACTTTCAACTTTGCTCTATCAGGAACACCACTCTGTCAATTCCAAGCACGTGTTCACAGTTTGACCGATAGAACCTACGTAACAGGTGCTCTGCCCAATGCCCTGTCTCTTGCGAAAATTCCAAAACCCATACAGTATGAAAGCAAAGACAGTGAACGCATTCTGTCTGCTTTAAAACTCACAGGCACTCCCGAAAACATCACACCAACACCTTGTTTTACATGGGATGGAATAGAACTTTCTGCTGCTTTGGAAGTTGAATTTAAAATTAAAAAATTTCCCTACTACGCTCTCATCACGAAAAAAGATGTGTTGCAAGCGGAAGGGCGTTTCTTTGATATTGCAAGCACTGTTAACGCTAATAGTAAAGTTTATGTGAAAACTCCCGTTACAAGTACAAATATCGTCGTTAAAACTATTCAACTCACAGGTATGAGTTCGGGTGGATCTCTTTGCAGTGCTAAGTTCCAAACAGTTCTTCCTGATGGCGCACCTAGAGCGTTTTCTTCCAATTCACAGTTTTTCTTCGATCCAAGTGATATAAGATTCAAAGAAACCTCTTTCTTTACAAATGTAAACACACATTCCAATTGGTTCCTGAGTTTAGGAATTTTAACAGCCTGGCCCGGTCCTAAAGTGGATCTTCTGATGGATGGAACCAATGATTACGCAAACGACACTTCTGTTTTCATTCCTTCGACTTCGAACACACCTCCTACCATTAAAGTGGGTGCGGGAGACGGAACTCTTCTGCAAAACCTCTATATAGACTACGATGTTGTTTCCCATGAATTAGGTCATCATGTTGTGTACCAGACTTTAAAAACAACTTCGGGTGAATCTCTTGTTATACACGAAGGTCTCGCGGATTATTTCGTATATGGTGATACGCAATACCCGTGTTTGGGTAATCTTATCTGTCCTAAAGGTTCGACCATTTGCTATTCGGCTACATGTTTAAGAACAGGACTTTATCCCTTGAATTACGGAGATCCGAACCTGCCGACAGAAGCCCATAAGGAATCGCAAATTCTCTCTTCCATGCTTTGGGATATTGGGAATGGAAACTCTTCCCGTGGAATCACAGGAATTGGAGTGGATTTGACAACGAAAGATGTGCTCAAAGCTGTAGATTTTTTTCCGAGCAACGCTGGTTTCACCGATTTTATCAGTTCGCTAATGAAAGCAGATAAAGCTCTTAACAGCTCTGCGAATTGTGCAACCATTGAGACAGCTGCTCAATCACGGGGATTCACAGAAATCATGGCATCTGCAAACGTAAGTTGTGCGACTGTTCAGTAAATTAACGATAAGATCAGTGCGCGTTGAAAGATTATTTGAGTTCGCGTGAACGATTCGGTATTCTCAATCTTACAACATAGATTGGAGGGAATTTCGATGAACCGACCTCAAATAAAAAACATCATAGTTGCTGGTGCAGCAGGAAATCTCGGACGAGAAACCGTCAAGAAATTTCTAAGTGATGGAAAACGAGTGGTTTCGTTAGTACAAGCACAAACACATCGTGACGAACTTGTCGACTTCCTTGCAACTCTACACAGTCCGGAAAAACACATCGCACTCGTAGGAGATCTGAGTTCTCAAAAGGTCTGTTTCGATCTCGTTGAAAAAGCCCACAGTTTCCTGGGAACTATAGATGCAGCCTTGTCAACCGCAGGTGCCTTTCAGCACGGAAACGTCGAAGATACAACAGAAGCCAATTACGATCTCCTGTTTGGTAGCAACTTTAAATCCTGTTGGGCTCTTGCACGTTCTGTGATCCCTCACATGAAAAAAGCAAGAAACGGTCGTCTTGTCTTTATTTCCTCACTTTCTACTCAAGGTCGTGGAAGCGAAGGGATGAGTCTCTACCTAGCAAGCAAAGCTGCATTGAATATGCTCACCCTTTGTCTTGCTCGTGAAGTTCACAACCATGGAATTACCGTAAATGCTCTCATGCCGAGTGTTATAGATACGCTCAGCAATCGCAAATCCATGCCAAAGGAAGATTTTTCCAAGTGGGTACAACCGGACGATCTTGTCGCAATTATGGGCTCACTTCTTTCCGACTCTTGGTGTACCGTCAACGGATCTCTTATTGCTGTACCGGGTAAACTCTAGCGTTGAAAAAATGTTTGCGGCAACTTGCTATGTAACGGTCATTTCCACCAATTTCTAACTGAGCACCTTCACGCACCTTGTTACCATCCTTGTCGATGCGAATATTCATCGTAGCTTTTTTTCCGCAATGGCAGATGGTCTTCACTTCGATCAACTGATCTGCAAGAGCGAGCAGATACTGACTTCCTTCAAACGGTTCTGCCTGAAAATCTGTTCGCAATCCATAAGCGAGTACAGGAATATTCAGCTCATCACAAACACGACACAACTGGAGAACTTGGTGCTTGGATAAAAAATGAGCTTCATCAACCAAAACACAACGAGTGTCTGCTGTTTTCTTGCTATTAAGAACATGTTCAAAAAGATCTGTTGTTTGACTAAATGGAAAAGCCTCTGCAGAAAGTCCTATGCGCGAACTGATAACCCCCACTGCTTTTCTTGTATCCAATGCAGGTGTGAGTAATAAAGTTTGCATTCCTCTTTCGTGATAATTGTAATTGGATTGTAATAGAATTGTGCTTTTTCCTGCATTCATTGCAGAATAATAAAAATGAAGCTTTGCCATTTCTACCTTATTTTAAGTACGGATTGTGACGGCTTTCATGATGCAGAACTGTCGAAGCACCATGACCTGGGATAACAATAGTTTCAGGGTCCAATGTGAGTATACGTTTCTTAATGGAATGTATGATCTGATCGTAATCACCACCAGGAAGATCGGTTCTGCCAATGGAATTCGCAAACAGCGTGTCACCACTAAAAAGCATAGGTTCCTCGAGCATTTCGCAGTAGAAACTACAAGATCCTGGTGTGTGACCGGGTGTGTGAATAGATTTGAGAACTTTTTTAAGTTGGGAATCTTCGAGACCGAATTCTTCTTCATCTTCTATAAAACGATCTATTCCTTCCGGCTCTGCAACAGAAGCTCCAAAGAACATCGCTTGCTGCTTCAATGCTTCGTATAGAAATAAATCATCTTTGTGCAGATAAATCGGCGTTCCAATTTTCTTTCGAACAATATCAGCATGACCGATATGATCAAAATGAGCGTGAGTATGCAGAAGATATTTCACCTTCACATTCAGTTTTGCAACGCGTGCTAAAAACGACTCTGCATCGTTTCCGGGGTCGATTGCAATCGCCTCTCGTGTGGTCGGTGAATATAGGATGGAACAGTTGCATCCCAAATTCCCGATAGGAAAGGTATGCAACGCTAATTTTTTTTCGGACATAAAAGCAAGCTCCTCGTGAACTAGTACGGCTTACCAACCTTGCAACCTGTTTCTACAGAGCGGACGATGTCTTCTCTTGGAACAAGTTCAGTAGGTAACGTTGCACGACGCAGATTTGCTTTGTAAAGAACAGCACCTCGCATTTTCGAATAGTCGAGATCGGCTCCTTCGAGATCTGCTTCGGTGAAGTCTGTGCCTTCCAGATTTGCATTCCAAAGCGAGCAGTCACGCATGTCAGCTCCTTTGAAAATAGCATCTTTGAGGTTTGCATAAGAAAAGTTGCATTCACGTAAGTCACAACCACTAAAGTCAACTTTTACAAGGTTTGCTTTGCGGATGTCGAGCCCACGTAAATCTTTGGATTCTGCAAGAAGTTCCAAAACTTCTTTTCGACCCAATGTTGGCTGTTTTTCTTCTTTAGGACGCATAAGAATTTCCCTTAGCCCTTATTAAGACGCGACCATGAGACGTGCTACATCGAGCATGCGATGACTAAAACCTGCCTCATTATCGTACCATGAAAGAATCTTCACAAGTGTGCCATCTATGACTTTTGTTAAACCTGAATCGACAATACTGGAAAGTGCATTGCCCATGTAATCGGAAGATACAAGAGGTTCATTACTGTAACCCAAAACACCCTTCAAGTCTCCCTTGGAAGCTTCTTCGAGTGCTGCATTAACTTCTTCTACGGAAGTGCGTTTGGAAACACGGAAAGTAACATCGACAATAGAAACATTCGGAGTCGGAACACGGATGGAAAGACCATCAATCTTCCCTGCTAGTTCCGGAATGACGAGACCTATAGCTTTTGCTGCACCTGTCGAGGTAGGAATCATATTGATCGCAGCAGCTCGTGCACGACGCAGATCCGAATGAGGAAGATCCAAAACACGTTGGTCGTTGGTGTAGGAATGAACGGTATTCATCAAACCCGATTCTATTCCAAAACGTTCGTGAATAACTTTAGTAACGGGAGCTAGACAGTTCGTCGTACAACTGCCGTTAGAAACAATCTTGTGCTCAGCTTTGAGAAGTTTCGAGTTCACACCCAAAACAACTGTCAAATCCTCACCCTTCGCCGGTGCGCTTATCAAAACTTTCGGAGCACCTGCTTTTATATGCCCCATATAGTCTTCGCGCGTTTTGAAAAACCCACTGCATTCCATCACAAGGTCCACACCTTTTTCACGCCATGGAATTTCGGCAGGAGAACGGATAGCGGAAACAGAAATGGGCTGATCATTTACAAGCAGACCTTGTTTGTTCGCCGATACATGAGGGAGAGAACCATGCACGCTGTCATACTTCAAAAGATGCGCCAAGGTTGTCGTATCGACTATATCGTTGATGTGTACGAACTTAAAATCGCGGTATTCAGGCTTCAGAGAGGCACGAAGAATAGTTCGCCCAATACGTCCGAAACCATTAATTCCAATCTTTATAGTCATCTAAGACTCCCTCCATCCCAGGAATTGAATTCTAAAGGTGAAAAAATAGCACAAATATTTCGGAAATTTAAAAAAATTTTTGGATCTTGAAAATTAACTCGTGAACTCCGCCACAGACCCAGAGCTAACGCAGCTTGGCATTGATTTGATCCAGCAATTCCTTGCCAGGAACTAGCTCCGTCCAAGGGATTTCACGAAGTGGGCGAGGGTCTGTGTGCTGGCGCGTGTGGAAATTCAATGGCGCATCGTCTTTGAAAATACAGCCGGTGACAATTTTTCCAGCCTGCTTCGCCTCCTGACAATATTGCAAAGCCTGCCAACGGTCGTTGAACGGAGCTGACAAAACAAGCTCGTGTTCCCTCACATACGCGTAACTTTTGGTTGAACCCTCATGGTTGTTAAAACTGACGCATGGAGACAGAACATCGAAGAAGGCAAAAGCTCCGTGCTGCAGTCCGTCCTTCAAAAGAGGCACCAGTTGAGGTTTGTTGGCAGAAAATCCACGAGCGACATAAGAAGCACCGGATTGAATCGCAAGAGCGACCAAGTCCATAGCTTCCACTTCGTAGGTTCGACCCCGCTTGTCTTGAGTTCCCTTGTCCGAAGTTGTTGAGAATTGTCCCTTCGTGAGTCCAAAAACTCCGTTGTTCTCCACGATGTAGCAAACTCGAATCTGGCGTTTCATCGCGTGTATAAACGGTCCCAAACCAATATTTGCAGTATCTCCGTCCCCCGATACGGCAAGGTAGTAAAGATCGGGATGAGCTGCGTAAGCCCCCGTTGCAATGGCTGGCATGCGTCCGTGCACGGAATTGAAAGCATGAGCTCCGCTCACAAAATAAGCAGGAGTTTTAGAAGAACAACCGATACCACTCAGTTTCACAAGTTGATGCGGAGGAATGGCAAGTTCGAAACAGGCCTGCATAATAGCTGTGCTGATCGCATCGTGCCCACAACCCCCACATAAGGTCGACGGCACACCTCTGTAGGCATCGAAACTCAAACCAATCTCGTTTTTCTCTTGGACGGAGCTGTTCAAACGCGGAATTTTTATCGAATAAACCATCACGCAACCTCAGATTAAGAATTCATAAGATGAAATCTTCTAGGGAACCTCTCATGTCATACACCGAAATATTATTTCGTGGAACTTTAAGTCCCATGCTACAAAATGTCGTCCTATGAAATTTCTATTGGGGAAAATTTATGAAAATCTATTCTTTAATCTTCGGTTTCTCTCTAGGCACGCTTACAAACATTGCAATGGCAGAAAAAAATTGAGAAGTCCTTCGATGAAAAACAAATCAAAAGTCTTAGTGTGAAAAACGGCAACGGCAATACAAAAATATTAGGAAAAAACGGCACTAAAGCCCTAGTCACTGCAAACAAAAAAGGCTGGAGCAAGAATTGCGAACTCGATATTCACCAAAGCGATAAAGTTTTGTATGTCGAAGTGAAAAAGAAAGCTTCGCGTGAAGACTGTCGTGTAGATTTCGATATCACTTTACCTATAGAAGCAGATCTTGATCTCAAATCCGGTTCTGGAAATTACAGCATCAAAGAAATAACGGGAAATTTCGAAATTAAAATGGGAAGCGGAGATCTCGTTATAGAAAAATCTACTGTAAAAAAACTCGATGCGAAATCCGGTAGCGGAAATGTGAAAATGGAAGGTGAAATACACCAAGCAGAAATAAAATTGGGAAGTGGAGATGCTGATGTGCGTTTCGCTAAAGTTCCCACAGATGGTTCGCTCAGTATCAAATCAGGAAGTGGTGATGCGCAGATCCGTTTGCCAAAAGATTCTAAAATAAGTGTGGAATTCAAAGCAGGGAGCGGAAAAGTTTCTAATGAATTTGAAAATTCCACATCTGCACCTTACTCCATCACTGTGAAAGCAGGTTCCGGCAATCTTAAGGTTAGCAAGTTTTGAGTCTTAAGTTCTGCTTTGTAAATTGAGCAGCGCCATGAAAGCTCCGATATGTGCATAAACTGAAAAGGGAGTGTGTTCCGAGTCAGTCGTTTGCATATAGGGTGCTAGTTGCGGCAAAATATTTGAGAAGGCTTCTAGAAAAGCTCTTCTAAACTTCTGTCTCGAAATTTTCCGGACGGATGCTTGAACTGCTCCTTCATTTTCACTTGGAAGGGGAACTCCATAACTCAGTAGAATGTTAGCTGCGAGTTGGTTATTCATTTCTAATGCAAGAGATATAGGTGTCTGACCATTCGCATTGGGTTCATTGATCAGCGAAATTGCCAAACCATCATTTTGCAAAAGAAGATATAAAATACCCGCGTGTCCTGAACGCACAGCAGCATGAACAATACTCTCACCCGATTTTTGATAACCAAAGATATCCAGAACCAAACATGCAAGTCCAAGCATATCACGTTGAACGTTTGCACCCTGTCCATCAGGTTGAAAGACTTGACCATGCGGTGCAACAATGGAGTCAAGAAGAACAGTGCGACGAGCAAGGAGACCGCTTGTCTCAAAGTAAGTCTTTAACAAGTTCAGAGTTTGCTGACTTTGCTCATATTCTATGGCGCCGTGAATCTCATATTCACTATAAACTTCGTAAGCTAGGAGAAGAATAACTAACGGTAAAGCACCTGAAGATGCTGCATAGACAAGAGCATGCTGGTCTCCCACACTTTTTATCATAAAATTTGCTTTATGCTTACGTACAAGCATATCCAGATAATGAATTTCGTCGTCACCGTTTGTTCCTCCACTACCAGCAATCACCATAAGAGAAGTTTCACGGGTGCTTGGGTCTTGATAATTCACATCTGCGTGAAATTCACCGATAAGCAAATTAGCTATATCAATATATCCTGGGGACTGAGAAGCCGTTACTAAAGCGTCACCCACTTGACTTTCGGAATGCGGATATTGCATCAACTCTTGCACAGCTTCTAAGCGGCCGTATCTTACAGCTTGAACAAGGGGTATGGTGCCACCTTCATGTGTAGACATAAGAGGGTTTGCACCCGCATCTTCAATAAGAAATTGAATGATATCTTTGTGCCCAAACATAGCAGCATCATTAAGAGCAAGCTGTATATGACGATGAATCCTATTTTCTAGGAGCTTCGCTTTTTTGTAAGCTTCAATGAGTTTGCGTACAATTTCCAAATGACCCTGTTGCGTTGCAACATACAAAGGAACTAAGAATTCATCGCCTCTATCCGAGATGAAATCAGCACCTAAACTTAATAGTAAGTCGAGCATATCCTCATCACCAAACCAGCACACATAATGCATGATATCGTGGCAATATATTTTGTTGTCACATTGATTTTCAATATTAGGATCTGCAGGATCTTGGGAATCCGTTAGCAGTTCTTTGATATAGTTTTTTTGACTCTTATAATATGCTTCCTTCTCCGTCCCTCTAAGATCCAGAAGTTCATCCAATATAGACTGCAATTTTTGTGTGTTCGATTCAGCAGCAAAAAGATGCGATGAGAAAATGAAAGTTAAAACGGCGAATATTTTACGGAATGCCATGATATTATTCCAATTGTTTTAGATTCGTGTGTTCTGCAACGGAGTGTTTATCAGATAAGGGGGCTAAACTCATCCCAAAAGTTTTAAAGCCTTTTCAAAAACAGTCTGCACACTCAGCTCCTTCATGCACTTAAAATGCCCCAAAGGACAAACCTGAGGCCCATGATCGCTGCAAGGCCTGCACGGAAGGTTCAAGTGTTCTGCAATAGCATGTTTATCCGACAAAGGACCAAAGCCGAAAGCAGGAACTGTGGGCCCAAAAATAGCAAGAGTAGGAACATTAAACGCGGATGCAAAATGCACAGGTGAGCTGTCGTTCGATACAATCAAATTTAATTTGGGAAACACTCGACGCAGGTCGTCAAAAGATGTTTGACCCGCAAGATTCCACAGAGTACGTGTGGGAAATTTTTCTTGCAAAGTTCTAGCTAAAACATCTGTCAGTGCACGTTCCTCTGAACTTCCCATGAGAGCTATTGCAAGATCAGGTATAGAAAACAAACGTTCTGCAAGTTCCAAATACGACTCAAGAGGCCAACGCTTGGTTCCCCACTGACTTCCGACAGCAAGAGCTACACATTTACCACTAAATTCGGAAAATTCTTTCTGCCAAGGGATTTCAGAGCGAAGAGGAAGTGCTTGAAGCACAGGTCGCACGGAATTTATCTCGGAAGCACTCACTCCTAACGCAGAAAGCAACGAAGCGACACGCACTGCTTCATGAACAGATCGATCTCGTTTCACACGTTTGTCTGCAAGAAAACCAAAAACCGTTTCGTCATAAGTAATAGTTCGAATGCCTAAATAGCGGCTCAGCAAACTCGAACGCAGACTGCGATGCACTTGCAGGATCACTGCTGTATCCGCTTTCACTCTTGCTTTTTGCAAACGCTTCTTTACTTCCTTCAAAGCAGGCCAGAAACTTTCGCGTTTTGCAAACGGAATACGTTCTACCAAAAAAGGAGATCCCTTTAAAACCTCGCAACCTGCAGCAGTTGAAATCACATGCTGTCGAACGCCCGGAAAACTTCGAGCTGCAAGTTCAATAGCTCCACTCGTGAGAACCACATCTCCTATAAACGCAGTCTGTAACCAAATAATGTCTCGCAGATCCGATTGCACCCGACCTAAACCTCCTTCGAGTATATCAATGCATCACACCCATCGTTGTAATATTTGGTACGCACATTGATTTCCTTCATACCAAACGCATCGTAAAGTTTCTGTGCTGCAATATTATCTTTGCGAACTTCTAAAAATACTCTTTTTACAACTCCGCTTTCTTTGCATTTGCGTTCACATTCCTGAAGAAGCATAAGAGCAAGCTTCTTCCCTCTATGAGAAGGATGAGTGTAAATATAAATCACATCCATTATGTCGACAGCCACCATAACAAGAAGAGCAGCTACAATCTGTTTTTCAAGCTGCGCACAATAGAGAATGTAATTTCCCGTTTTCAGCGCATTGTTCAACTCTTCCCAAGACCAATAACCCCATTCTTTCACAAACACTTCGCACTCGTGACTAAGATCTTTGGGATGCGCACATGTTTGAAATTGAATATTCATTTGCTAAACGGGAAAGCATTGGGTTGAATACGTCTATAACTCATAGCATCATCATACATGCGAATATAGTTTCTCTTTTCTAAGAAGGGAACTCGCTTTTTCTGTGGAACTGCAATAACTTCCGCAGCATTATCCCTTTGATCTACTTTGAACTTTTCAATACGAAGCATCATACGCAACACATTATCAATATCCCTCTCGTTGAGCAGAAGTCTGTCTTCAAGATTTTTCATTTCAGGATTGGTTTCTATAACCTGTTGGACTGCTTTTACATCGCTAGGAAGTGTTGTAGGAATCTCAACGGGATAACGCAACTTTCGCGATTCTTCATAAATGAGCATATCGTTTTTAAAAAGCTGTACAGAAGCTTCCCAATTCTCCTGAGTCGCAATCAGTTGTTTCTGAGATCTGCGTACAGCTTTTACAAGAAGATAATTTTCAAGTTCTCTCTGTGTAAATGCAGTTTCATTGATCTTCATAACAATACGATCCACAACAATATGTTCTGCAATACACACATTTGTAAAAATCAATAGTAGCGCTAAGAGAAAGAATCTACTCACCGCAATCAAACCTCTATTTTTTGCCAAAAATCGACCCATTTGTATTTGCAAATCTCATCTGTCTTTATAATGTTCAATTCACCATCTTTGGTCGTATCATCTTCACGAACAGCTAGGTACTCTCCACCTTCCGGAGTGGGATGGAAGTTCAGAACAATCCATGTTGTTTTTGTTTTGCGATCGAAGACTTTAAAGGGTGACATATAGAATCTCCTATGCTTCCGTCAGATGCCAAGACTCCCTGACACCTTCTGGACTTATGAGAAATAAAACACTATCCTCAAAGGCTTTGAATCGTAAAGGAAAAGAAGCAGCAGATAAAAAACCAGGCTGCCCCTTCTGCCAGTAGGAATCCAAACCCTCATGAGTTCGAATAGCAAAGGAGCCTTCCACAGGAATCATTGCAGCAAACGCTCCTTCTAATTTTAAAGAAAGAGTCTGCTGCTTGCGCATTCCCACACGATGGAATTTATAAAAATCATTCTTTCCAAAAGTTTCAATACGCAAACCTTCTGCAAGCGTTTGAACTTGAACCGCACCACGCAATTTATTGAGAAATTCCTCACCCGATTGTTTTTCGGGATCAATAAGACGCAAAGCTTCCTCTATATGCAACTCACGGGAATTCCCCTTCGGATCTAAACTTCCTTCTGCATTATACCTTCGACCCCAGTCGTGTATGCGGTATGTTTTTCCTTTTTTAGAAGCGAGAACATGCTGAGGTTCAATAACGACGAGACCTTTACCAATAGCATGACAGGTTCCATAAGGAATTTCGAAATAATCACCCGCTTTCACAGCTACGAAATTCAAAAGAGGGCGAATAGAATCCCCTCCTTTTTTCAACGCTTCTTCGAACTGTTCTTTTCGAACACCTTCTTTGAATCCCAGATAGATTCCACTCTTCTCTTCTGCATGAAGCACATACCAGGATTCGAATTTCCCACATTCCTCTGCTTTCAAATAAGGATCGTCATCAGAGGGGTGCACTTGCAGAGAAAGATCTTCTGCAGCATTCAAAATTTTAACTAAAATTTCGCAGTTCTTTCCCTTCGTTTCTAAATAGGCAAGGGATAGAAGTTCCTCTGGAAAAGACTGAATAAGTTCGTTCAGAGTGACTTTGCTACCTAGAATTTTCGATGGAAAAGAAGGTTCGCAAGAGAAGTCCCAAGATTCACCTACGATATGCCCCAGTTTTTCAGGACAAATATCTTTTTTCAAATGACTTGCAATATAAATTCCACCCCACGGAGTCCTTGCAACCGGAGTAAAATTGTCCGGTGTCAAAGGCAACGGCCCACGGAGAAAAGGCTTGAGCAGATCTATATTTTTAAGCTGTTTTTTATCCATACTTTCTCCGTCATCCGAACGCAATCGACTTCTTGCTTAGCCCGGAGGCCATTGCATCTGTCTTCCACCCAAAATGTGCGCATGTATGTAGTCGACAGTTTGCTGACCATGCTTTCCGTTATTGAACACAACACGATAACCGTTCGCCTCAAGTCCAAGTTTCTGCGCTACCTTGGCGACTCCTTTTATGAACGCACCCACATCTGCATTATCACTGCCTACAAACTCAGCAAATCGCTGAACTTTGCGTTGAGGTATGACTAAGACATGAACCGGTGCCTGCGGATTAATATCGTGGAAAGCAAGCACATCTTCATCCTCATAAACAATCTTAGCAGGAATTTCCTTAGATTTGATTTTATCAAAAAGAGTCATTTCATTTGCCATTTCTCATCCTTTCTATTTTGCTCTCCTCAGCGACACCGCGTAAACCATTATCTAACAGAAACAGAGGTTTTCGAATATATTTGTATGGAAAGTTGACTCCCAGGAGAATGTCGGCGGGGTTGCACAGATCAGTTGAGGAAGAGTTATGTCTTATAAAAAAATTCTAGTCGATAATCTAACATGCAAACGCAGATTCCATATTACTTTTAATGATGACGAGAAGAAAGTTCCTCTCGTTGAGGTTCACTGCCTACATTGCGATGCTGTAATTTTTAGTAGGGAAAACCATGTTCCTGCTAAACTTGCTCGTGATGAAGTTCTCATCAAACTTACAGACCTTAGTCCCATCAAAACAAAGGAATGCTATTTACAAGATCATTTTTCTCCCGCACAGAAACCAAAGGTATAAGGTATAAGGCATGGAAAAAAAGCCCGAACTTCTTGTCATCGATCCAAGCATCATTCGACCGGAAATAGAGACTTTTCACCTTGTGTCCCGATTGAGTCCTGTTGCTGTGAGTTTCCATCTTCCTGCTTTGGAGGGAATGGACTCGCTGTGGGAAGCTGAAAAATCGGCACAGTGCATAGGAGCGCTCGTTGTGGGTAGCGCCGCAAGTGTAAGGGAGAAAAGAGAGTGGCAAGCATCTTTGATACGTTGGATTGAAAACAAAAAACATCCTAAGTTTCCCATATTAGGTATTTGTTTTGGACACCAACTGCTTGCCTACATGCACGGCGCATCTGTAGTGGATTGTGGGAAAAGAAATATCGGATTTAGAACAGTAGATGTGTTTGAAGACAAACGTCTCGGACTCTCTGCAGCTAAAGTTCCTCTCTTCGTCGCACATAACGATAGAGTGGATGAATTACCCGAAGGTTTCGAACTCTTTGCTTCCAGCGAACTCATTTCTATCGATGGATTGCGTCATAAAACACTTCCTATTTGGAGTTTTCAACCGCACATCGATGCGACAGAAGCTTTTGCACTCAATTGCCAGTACACCGATAGATCTGAGTTTCACCAGCTGGAACTAGGAAACTCCATACTCCACAAGTTTATTCGCTACACAACATCTCAATTCATAGGCTCGTGACTTTCGGGAGATGCTTTCTCACATGCTTCAGTCGCACGACAGCGTTGGTAGATGCCTTGAATACGAGGATACTTTGCAAGATCGATATCATTGCGCAGAGCATTGTAGCATTGAGGAATAAGAGCAAGATCGGCAAAAGTAAGCTGCGATCCAAAACTATACGTTGACGAATTTACATGTTCTAAAAACGCTTCGTATTTTTCAAGACCCTTGTTTATAAAGTGCACGCTTATATGTTTTCTTTCTTCTGCATCCGAAGCTAGGAAATCCAAAGCGCTTAGATTCTGAAAAGGTTGAGTTCCCGCAATAATAGACAGTGTAAGTTGTCTCACCTGCATACGTGATTTTAGATCAATGGGTAGAAGAGGAATTTGAGGAAACTTCTCTTCCAAAAATTCTAAAATAGCAAGAGATTCACCAAAGTAAGCGCCTTGCCATTCTAAAGTCGGAAGAAAACCAGCTGGATTTTTTGCTAGAAAAGCAGGGGTTTTCTGTTCATTTTTTAAGAGATTAATAGCAACCAGTTGATGAGGAATTTTTTTCACATTCAAAGCCCAACGCACACGCCATGAACATGAGGAACGCCAGTAGTGATAAAGAATCATCTCTTCATGCATATGTTCTCCTTGGATTAGAAAAAACAATCTCAGGAGAAAACTATACCTGGGAATGAAAAGAGGTCCAGCACTGATTTTGAATAGCTTGCTCAGATGTTTCTCTAAATCGACTAGGATCTAGACGACTATACCTTCCATTTCCAGTTTTAGAAGGTCATCGGGGGAGACGAGTTCAAACCCATACTTATTCAGCTTCGCACTGTAGATTTCATAACGTTCTCTCAAACGCATAAGAGTGCCTTTGTAAGCGAGATCTGTAATGGAAGTATTGAATTTGTATTTTAACGGAGAACCTCTCATCACCGAAGAGCATTCTCCATAAGGTTGGAACACAAGATAATCTACATCGGGATAACGTTCAATGGTGTGAACAAGTTCCGATCGAAAACGTGCATGTATAAGTGTTTTGATGGTTTGAATGAGATTGTAAAGTCCTCCTGCGTTCTCTGTAAGTCCTGTTTCAGGTGTCGAATAAGGTACAATGGGATCGACAATAAATATAAGACGGCATCCTCTGTGAATTAACAATTCCAAATCACACGGACTCGAAATCTGACCATCGATGTAGTATTCGCTCTCGATTTTATGAGGTGTAAAAAAAGGAGGAATCGCACAGGAAGCACGGATCGCGTCGCTTACACGAACATGATGAAATGGACTTGCACCCATAACGACATGTTCGAATGTATCCTGATGAGTTGTACCTATGTAGAGTTCTGAATTAAGCGCACTAAAATCATCTATAATTCCGTAATTCTCAATTGCGGATGCGATGTAATTTTTAAGCCCTTCCCCTTTCAAAAAACCAGTGGGAATAAATTGTAGAGCTTTGGGAATCCATGTGGACGGAGCGAGTGAACTCCAAGCATGCATTTGTTTTGCAAAACGTTTGAGAATTTCACTTGGAGAAAAATCATAGATTATAGAACTTTTTAAATTCGGAATGCGTGTTGCTTTACCTTTGATAGAACGTACTATTTCTTCAATGGGAATTCCCGCTGCGAGAGCTGTTGCATGCATAGAACCGCTGCTTACACCGGAGAATACCTGACAGTCGTGTATAGATTTTCTCTTAAACGCGCGACTCAGAGCATAAATGCAACCTGCTTGAAACAGATAGCCTTCCATCCCTCCACCGTTGCATGCGAAACCAACCTTTCTTTCGTTCTGTTCCCGTGCGCTGGTGAGTACCCGTGCGATCCAACGTAAAGTTTTTGCAAAATGAGGGGGTGCAACAAGTATATCTTTGACATTCAATCGACCGAGTTTGAAGCTTTTTGCAGCAACTTCTTCCGAATCTTCGAGAAGAACGATGATACGCCCTTTAGGCAAGCGGAAATCTGGACCCCATTGTTGTGCAAGGGTTGCTAAGTTTTCTTCAATTTTGCGAATAGCAACGTATGCATCGAGACCACCCTGTCGTTCATCATAGACAAAAGCATCGACGGGATTGTGTTTCAAATGCAAACTTACTTGAGAAATATCAGACAGAAGAGTGAGTACAATCTCAAGATCACCTAAGTAAGAGTGTTTGATACGAAAAACATTCTCACTTGAACCTTCTGGAGACATGTGGAAACGGTTTAAGCTTTTCTTAACCTGTTCAAGTTGTCGAGGAGAAGCTAGGTAAACGAGGTAGTGTAGCAAGGTCCCCCCTTTCGTTTTTATTCATTGAAGTAGTTCAGAAGCCGAGCTGCGCTTGCATAACCACTTACGACTGTGGGCTGATCCGAGTTCGGTTTAAATATTACAATAGTAGGAAGGCCTTGTACCTTATATTTTTCAAGCATCTGAGAATTGGCTTTTGTGTCTTGGGTTACATCAATTTTCAGATAGATAACTTTCAACCTCTTCGCCTCTACGATAAAATTCGGATCTATAAAAGTCGTCGCATCCATCTTCTTACAGGCTGCACACCATTCCGCCCAGAAATCAATGAGAAGAGGAACGCCTTCTTGTTTCGACTTTTGCAAAGCTTCTATTTCACTATCATACCATGTTATGCCCGAAGGTGTTTTTTCCGTTTGCTCTTCGAAAACCCAACGGCTTGTTGAGAACAAACTTGCTCCTAACAAGAGCCCAGGAAGTACCATAAATAAATGCATCTTTCTATGGCTCTGAGCAAGCCAGCTCAAACGCCAAAGAATCAATCCTAAGAGAAATGTTAGAATAGAAAAAATCTGCCAGTAGTCCTTCCATGCAGTGAACATTTTATAAAAGGGAATTCTCAAATAATAAAAAGAGAGAGCAAACATCACTGCAGAGAAGAGCACCTTAACGAGAATTTGAATCTTGTGAGAAACTTTAATGCTTGCAAGTTTACCAGACACGCTTCCAAGAATAATATAAGGCAAACCAAAACCTAGACTGTAAACGAAAATATAAAGTGTAGAGCGAGCAAGATCTTTATTCGCAATGATAAAAGTGAGAATGCTTGCAAGTATAGGACCTGTACAAGGAGAAGCGACCAAACCTGCTCCACAACCCATAAGAAAAGCTTGAAGCAAACTCGGTTTATCCATTCCTATTTTGTGTCCAAGATGTGCAAGTGCATTCCATCGACCGAAACCCAACATGGAGAAACCAAGAAGGAACATAATTATTGCGAGTACTATATTCACAATAGGATTTGCCATGTATTGACCGAAGAGGTTCCCGGTGTAAGCGACGGAGAGGCCTAGAATACTGTAGACAAGAACAATACCTCCTGCGTAAGCGGAAGCAGCGAGCATGGGTTTTTTAGTTTGTGTCGAGAGCAATCGAATGGTGATGGGTATCATGGGGTACACACAGGGTGTGAGATTGGTTAGCAAACCTCCTACGAAGAGAGCAAGGAGAAGCACGAGCAGACCAATATCACCGAGTCGTATGCGTTCTGCGAGACGTTCTTCGTAGGTTTCTTCGCTACCGAAACTTTTCGGATGCACGAGAGTTTTAGCGGGAGCTTGCAGAAGATCTGTTTTATCGGATTGCAAATTCGCGGGTAGATCTTCGGAACTTTTGTAATTCGGGACTTCAATTTCTTCTACATAGGGAAACAAACAGATGCGTACACTGCAGGCAACATAACGAATGCTTAGTGGGAAATTTGCTTTATCGAAACCTGTTCCTTGAAACAATAGAATGAAATCCCCTCCGGAATAGACTTGGGTGATGTTTCCTGAGATGGGGTCTGTGATTTCTTTGGATTCCGGGGCTATTATTTTTTTTAGGTCATAGCCTGAGCGGCTTGTGAATTGAAGATGCTGTGCGTAGATGGAAAAGTCGTTGTTTGTTTTAAGGTTCACATAAACGACGATGGAGCCATCGGGGTAGTGATTGCTGGTTCGAGCTTTCCAGTGGACGACTTCGGAAGGTTTGACTTCGGGTGTTTTCTGTTCATCTCCGAGAGCGGCTCCGATAACTGCCGACATATCGGGACTTGTGGAGGCATCGGAATAGCTGGGACGGAGACATAAGAAGCAGAAAAAAATACGGCTAAGGATACTAAGAGAATGCGGAATTTTTTTGATTTGCAAGACGAAGCCTCTTTTTAAGCAAAAAGATCCTTGACGAAGCGGCCTATTTTCTTAAATATAGCCTCTTCTTATCGGGCAACAAGTAATAATTATTTGCATTTTCGGACAAAAACCATGGAATTAGCATTAGACAGACACGTAAACAGAACAAAACTTCGCAAAGGTGATGAGGTTATCGTAACGAACGGTCGTTCACGCGGTCACAAGGGTAAGATTGAACGCATTGACAATAAGAGTTACCGCGCTTTCGTTAGTGGCGCGAATCTTTTCAAGAAGCATCAAAAACCCGATCAAAAAAATCCAGACGGTGGAATTATGGACAAGCCGATGTCTATCCACTTGAGTAACGTAATGATTTTGGATCCAAAAACTGGCAAACCAACCCGTATTGGTTTCCAGGTGGATGCTAACGGAAAGAAAATTCGCATCGCGAAGTCTTCCGGAACACCGCTGTAACATTTCCCATTGCATTTTTGCAGAAATAATTTAAAACCATTTCTGCTTGCGACACAAAGTAAGTAAAAACACTCGGGGGAGTAGTTAAGTTGGTTATAACGCCGCCCTGTCACGGCGGAGGCCGCGGGTTCGAGTCCCGTCTCTCCCGCCACTTTTTTTCTTCAAAAGTGGCTTTCTTTTTTCAATCGCTCACAACTCAGATTACACAAGACCTTGAGACTCAAGGGTTCTTAAAACTGAGGTTTCTTAATTTCCCTTACATGTCACACGAAATCACAAGACAAAAGTCTAGTGGTGATGATTTGTGATGACCGATGTGATGAGCGAATCCGATCATCACAAAAACAGGCTCTCCTTACTTCGTAGTGGGTCATCTCTTGTAACCCTTGACAGCAGATTCTCCCAAGAGTCGTAATCTGTAATTTTTGAAACTCGAATAACCGTAAGCCTTGCGTTGTAAGAGTTTTGCTTTTCTATTAAACCCCTCAACCCTTCCATTCGAGAGCTTGCACTTGAAGTACTCTAAAATTTCCTTACGCCAAGCCATCATCGTCGATCGTAATCCCTTCACTTTTGCAATTTTAGATTGCCCCATTCTATCTAAAATTCTGATTAGCGCTTTACGGCTCTCCTTACTTCGTAGTGGGTCATCTCTTGTAACCCTTGACAGCAGATTCTCCCAAGAGTCGTAATCTGTAATTTTTGAAACTCGAATAACCGTAAGCCTTGCGTTGTAAGAGTTTTGCTTTTCTATTAAACCCCTCAACCCTTCCATTCGAGAGCTTGCACTTGAAGTACTCTGGCTCTCCTTACTTCGTAGTGGGTCATCTCTTGTAACCCTTGACAGCAGACTCTCCCAAGAGTCGTAATCTGTAATTTTTGAAGCTCGAATAACCGTAAGCCTTGCGTTGTAAGAGTTTTGCTTTTCTATTAAACCCCTCAACCCTTCCATTCGAGAGCTTGCACTTGAAGTACTCTAAAATTTCCTTACGCCAAGCCATCATCGTCGATCGTAGTCCCTTCACTTTTGCAATTTTAGATTGCCCCATTCTATCTAAAATTCTGATTAGCGCTTTACTAGCGCGCTTATGGCCATTGATCCTATAAAACCGATTCATCGCCTCTTTGATCTCATAAACCTCCTTAAGCTCCCTGTGCTTTTCGAAATTTAAGAAGTAATTTAGAGC